>POVV01000298.1_pt1 | contig 37138 bp, 27 predicted proteins | sample 1560271 | NCBI WGS metagenome assembly POVV01 (sample SAMN08337232, study PRJNA429181) | Bioreactor metagenome, whole genome shotgun sequencing project. | biome: cows' rumen and soil; feature: anaerobic; isolation source: anaerobic chemostat enrichment culture, galacturonate as sole carbon... | reverse complement strand
CACACCCAGGAGAGCCAATAACGATCCGCTTATCAAACGAGGGCGCAACCGCTCGCCTTTGTAGATAAGCAGGGAGAGAAAAGCGGTCAGGATGGGAGTGGTACAGATAATCAAAGAGACGTTCGAAGCGAAGGTAAGTCCGAGTGCGGTGTTCTCTGCAATGAAGTAGAGCGACCCGCCCGAGAGCCCCAGTCCGAGAAACCGCAACTCATCGCGCCACGAACGGGATAAGAGCTTGCGTGGAGACATAAACCAAATACAGACATAAGCCAACAGAAAGCGATAGAAGAAAATATCGGCCGGGGTAAGACCATTATTTATCAATACTTTGGTAGAAACGAAAGTAGTTCCCCAGATAATTACGGTCACAGCCGCCAGCAGATGAAACCATCCCGGAGATTTTGTAGTTGTTGCCATAGGTTACGATGTCGAATAAAAAATCGAGCAAAGATAACGATAATCGCAGACAGTTTTTCGTATATTTGTGCCCCATTTTAAAAAAGAATATGCAAGGAACAAAGAACCTTACTCAGGGCCCCATCAAACAACAGTTATTTAATTTGGCTATGCCCATTATGGCTACCTCATTTATTCAAATGGCATACAGCCTTACGGATATGGCTTGGGTAGGGCGCATTGGGAGCGAAGCCGTAGCGGCTGTGGGTGCAGTGGGCATTCTGACGTGGCTCTCGGGGTCGATTGCTTTATTAAACAAAGTGGGCTCCGAGGTGAGTGTGGCACAGTCAATCGGTGCACAGTCGCCCGAAGATGCACGCCAGTTTTCATCGCACAACATCACGATTGCCCTTATTATCTCGATCTGCTGGGGCGGATTGCTCTTTCTGCTGGCTCACCCGCTTATTGGCGTGTACGAGCTCAAAGCGTCGATCACAGCCAATGCCATTTCGTACCTGCGCATTGTCTCTACCGGCTTGCCTTTCGTATTTCTGTCGGCTGCCTTTACAGGCATTTACAACGCAGCCGGACGAAGCAAAATACCTTTCTATATCAGTGGGGCGGGTCTGTTGCTCAACATCATGCTCGATCCCCTGTTTATCTTCGGCTTTGGACTGGGAACCAATGGTGCAGCCTACGCCACGTGGATATCTCAAGCCATCGTATTCAGCATTTTCGTCTATCAGCTACGCTGCCGCGATGCCTTGCTGGGACGCTTTCCTTTCTTCACCCGTCTAAGGCGAAAATATACGCTGCGCATCTTGAAGTTGGGGTTGCCGGTGGCTGCACTCAACAGCTTGTTTGCGCTGGTTAATATGTTCATGTGCCGCATTGCATCCGGGCAAGGGGGACATATTGGGCTGATGACCTTTACTACGGGCGGACAAATTGAAGGTATCACTTGGAATACATCGCAAGGATTCTCGACCGGGCTGAGTGCTTTTATTGCCCAAAACTATGCCGGAGGACGCAACGACCGGGTTATAAAAGCCTGGCACACCACCCTGTGGATGACCGGTATCTTCGGGGCACTCTGCACCTTGTTATTCGTTTTGTTCGGCAATGAGGTATTTGCTTTGTTTGTGCCCGAAGCAGAGGCCTACGAAGCAGGGGGTGTTTTTCTGCGAATCGACGGGTATTCGCAATTATTCATGATGCTCGAAATTACCATGCAAGGAGTTTTTTATGGATTGGGACGTACGATGCCACCTGCCATTATCAGCATTACGTTTAATTATATCCGCATCCCGTTGGCTATCTGGCTCATACAGTTGGGTATGGGAGTCGAAGGTATCTGGTGGGCGGTTTCCATAACAACCATTGCCAAAGGCGTTATATTAGTAACGTGGTTTTTTATTATTCGCAAAAAAACACTTTCTCTCAACAAAATGAATTCGTAGTTGTTTTTTCGAATATAGGCAGCTAATTAATAGATGAATATTTTTTATCTTTGCAGCGATATTTTCTTAATTCTATAATTCATTAAAAGAAACTTTATGAGAAAGATTAAATTTATAGCTTTATTTCTCTCTGTAGCAATCGTTTTCGGAGGTTGCAGCACCATGAATAACACAGCCAAAGGCGGTGTTGTAGGTGGTGGAGCAGGTGCTACGCTGGGAGCAATTATCGGTGGTATTGCCGGTAAAGGAAAAGGTGCAGCTATTGGTGCAGCAATCGGCGCAGCAGTAGGCGGTGGTGCAGGTGTGCTCATCGGCCGTAAAATGGATAAAAAAGCAGCCGAAGCCGCGAAAATAGAAGGTGCACAGGTGCAGGAAGTAACGGATGCTAACGGATTGAAAGCCGTACAGGTTACCTTCAACTCGGGTATTCTTTTTGGTTTCAACTCTTCGACATTGAGCAACACAGCCAAGCAATCGCTTGCCGAATTTGCCGGAATTCTGAAAAGTGACCCAACGATCGACATCGCCATCATAGGTCATACCGATAAGGTAGGTAGCTTTGAAGCTAATCAGAAAGTATCGAGCCAACGCGCTTATGCGGTTGAAAACTACCTGCAATCATGTGGTGTATCTCCGGCACAATTCAAATCAGTGCAAGGAGTAGGTTATTCGCAATACAATGAGGCGCAAACTGCCGAGCAGAACAGACGCGTAGATATCTATATGTACGCCAGCGAACAAATGATTAAGAATGCGGAAGCCGGTTTCTAAAATAATACGCATCATACGCAACCTCGTACTATTCTTCTTTATATCATCCATATTGGCAGTGTTGATATATCGGTTCCTACCGGTTTATGTTACGCCACTGATGGTTATTCGAAGTGTACAACAGGTTGTATCAGGAGAAATACCCACGTGTAAGCACACGTGGGTTTCTTTCGATAAAATATCGCCTAATCTGCCCATGGCTGTTATTGCCTCGGAAGATAATCGATTTGCCGAGCACAACGGATTCGACATGATCGAGATAAAGAAGGCAATGAAAGAGAACGAAAAACGCAAACGCAAAAGAGGAGCCAGCACCATCAGCCAGCAAACAGCCAAAAACGTATTCCTTTGGCCACAATCATCGTGGGTGCGCAAAGGGTTCGAAGTTTACTTTACTTTTCTCGTAGAGCTTTGCTGGTCGAAAGAGCGAATCATGACAGTATACTTAAACTCCATTGAGATGGGGAAAGGTATTTATGGTGCAGAGGCCGCAGCAAAATACAAGTTTAATACCACAGCGGCCAAACTGACAAAGGGAGAGTGCGCACTGATTGCAGCCACCTTGCCAAACCCAATACGCTTCGACTCCGCTCACCCCTCGCAGTATATAAAGAGAAGACAGTCGCAAATACTACGATTAATGCGTCTGGTTCCTAAATTTCCACCGGTAGATAAAGAGCAACCGGCGAAAAAGAAAAAAAGATAACCAATACAACAAAGAACCCCGTGTACAGCTATTGCACACGGGGTTCTTTCTAAATATCGAGTCGGAGCATCAAACAGTCTCTTCTACTCTTTCAATATAAGCCAATACATCTCCTTTATTAACCAATGCACCTTGTTGTGCACATACTTCAATAATGCGTCCTTTGAAATTGGCAGGAACCTTATCATAAGTACTCCATGGTGTGGCAATGTAACAGAAGGTGTCGTCAGCGTGATACAGATGTCCTACTTCGGGAGCCATTGAAGGCGATTTCACATCGATCTCCCATACCACTTGACCTTTCTCCATAGCGGTGATCGGTTCTGCTTTGGCACGTTTAAACTTCTTAACCTCTTCCAATGAGAAGCCTTTATTGCTTAATTCGGCATCTTTGGCACGTTGCAATTCTTCTTCGAAGCGTTTTTTAGCAACACCCGATTTATAATCGCGATACTGGCGATCGTGTTGTGCCAACTCGAAGAGCTCTTCTTCATCAGGACCCACATCCCAACCATTATCCTGCATCTCTTTGCGGAACTCATCCAACTGATCGGGATAATTCGATTGAGGATCTTCGTCGGTGAACTCAAAGTTGTTCGCTTTGGCCAGTTCAATGATTTCGGGATCGAGTGCACCGGGCAGTCGACCGCTCTTACCCAAGATCATACCCCAGGTGTTGTTATCAATCATCGTCCAGCGACCTTCGCCTTTAACCAATGACATCACGTTCATCAATGCCACATTCTTCACATATTGACTAAATGGCGTTACCAAAGGAGGATATCCCAGTTTAGGCCATACATATTCAACTTCGTCGAAGAGCATTACAAGCAGATCGTCGATACTCAACTCTGGTTCATTTTTGCTGCGAAGTATCATATTGATACCGGCATGCACGCCTTTCAAGTCGGCCATCATCGATCCCATCATACCACCGGGCAAACCACATTTAAGCAAAAGCGAAGAGGTGTGTTTGTTGGTAGGGTCCATGAAGTAACCCAGGAAGTCGTCAATAAACTCTTGCGTCATCGCACGGGCTTTCATGTAAGCCTTCATATCTATTTCGGCTACTTGGAAACCGGCATCTTTCAGCATGGCTTGTACGGAGATTACGTCCGGATGCACCTTACCCCACGAGATAGGCTCCATAGCCACATCGATAATATCGGCACCATTCTCGCATACTTCAAGAATGGAGGCCATCGACAACCCCGGTCCACTATGTCCGTGATACTGAATAATCACTTCGGGGTGCTTGTCTTTAATCGCTTTTGTTAATTTCCCCAACATAGCCGGACGTCCGATACCTGCCATATCTTTCAAACAGATTTCGGGTGCTCCTGCCTCAATCAGCTGATCAGCAATAGCAGCGTAATATTCGACCGTATGCACGGGCGAGAAAGTGATACATAAGGTTGCTTGAGGAATCATGCCTGCCTCGAGCGCGTAGTGAATAGAAGGGATGATATTACGCACCTCGTTCAATCCGCAGAAGATACGGGTGATATCAACACCTTGTGCATGCTTTACCTTATACATTAACCTTCGCACATCTGCTGGAACGGGATACATACGCAGGCCGTTCAAACCACGGTCGAGCATGTGTGTCTGGATTCCGGCGTCATTAAAAGGTTTGGTGAAAGCCCGCACTGCTTTGTTGGGGTTTTCGCCATACAACAGGTTGACCTGTTCAAAAGCACCGCCATTGGTTTCGACCCGGGCAAAACAACCCATTTCTACAATCAATGGAGCGATACGTACCAACTGATCGATGCGAGGTTGATACTTGCCGGATGACTGCCACATGTCTCGATAAACGAGACTAAATTTAATTTCCTTTTTCATTGCCGTAAACTATCTAAAAATGATTCCACATTGGGGTTAACTTGTACGATACAAATATAGTGAGTAATTTGACATAAAGACAAAAAACAGGTATAAATATCTTAGTAGAAATGAGGTTATATACCATATTGTAAAGTCAACATTCCAAAACGAACAATTGGCAATTAATAATCCGTTCTTTTTCTATTCGAACACTCGATTATTAATTGCCAATTGTCAGTCATGCAATTGTTCATAACATCATCAAACAAAATCCTTTAACTCTTCTTGAAGTCTCTGTCTAGTGAAAAAAATACGACTTTTTACTGTTCCAAGGGGTAAGTCAAGTTTTTCGGCTATCTCGCGGTATTTAAATCCCGATACATGCATCGAAAAAGGCACTTTGTACTCTTTAGGCAGTGAGTTCACAACACGATGCATCTCTTTTAGATCATATGCTCCCTCGGTACTTTCGAACCCCGAATCCTGAGGCAGGCTTAGGTGGTACAAATTGTCGGTCTGATCTACATAAGTTTGATCACGGATAACTTTGCGATAGTTATTAATAAAGATGTTACGCATAATCGTATACATCCATCCTTTGAAGTTAGTATCGGGAATGTACTTTTCTTCATTATATAACGCCTTAAGCGACGCTTCCTGAAGTAAATCATTTGCTTCCTCACGGTTAGCAGTTAATTTGTAAGCAAAACGCAGTAACTCCTCTTGTACTCCGATTAAATCCTTTCTAAAGCTTAAACTTTTCATACCTAATGGTTTTAACGGTTAATATTCGTTTCTTTCTCGATGTTGCAAGTTTAGGCGTTTTTTTAAGATAAGGTAGGGGGAATTTCACTTTTCTTTAGGGTACAAACTATCATATGATAGATTTAGGGTGGTTTTTGATAATTTAAAGGTGTTTTTTTGAATAAAAATATAGCATATTTTGTGATTTCTAACTCTTTTTGTCGACTAACAAACAAAAAACGCTTTATTTATTTTTTAATCTATGAAACTACTTAAGTTATTTACTCTTTTAATTGTGAGTGCCCTGACCCTTCCCTCTTTTGGGCAAGGGCTTAAAGCATTCAAATTAAAAAACGGTCTTTCAGTATATATATGGGAAGACAACACAAAGTCGGACGTATTCGGCATCGTCGGAGTTCGAACCGGTGCAGTAAATGATCCTGCAACATACACCGGACTGGCTCATTATTTAGAGCATGTAATGTTTAAGGGTACTGATAAAATTGGAGCACTTGATTGGGCTACGGAAGAGCCGTTGTATAAACAGATCATCACCAAATACGATGAGATGGCCGAAGAAACCGACCCAGCGAAGAAAGAAGCCATTGCGAAAGAGATTAATGAGCTGACGGTTCAAGCGGGAAAGATAAGTGTTTCGAGCGAATTCTCGAATCTGATGGAGAGCATGGGAGGCAAAGGAGTTAATGCTGGAACAGGTTACGACTTGACCTTTTACCATAATTCATTCCCGGCTTATCAGATTAACAAATGGCTCGAGATCTCATCACAGCGCTTCATGCATCCTGTATTCAGGACATTTCAAACAGAGCTAGAAACCGTATATGAAGAGTTCAATCGTTCGAAAGACAACCCCGGACGTATACAGAATGATTTTATTATGGGGAAAGCCTTCGAGGGGCATCCCTACTCCCGTTCCATTATTGGTCTACCCGACCACTTGAAAAACCCGCGTTTGAGTAAACTTATTGAATTTTACGAGGATTGGTATACACCTGAAAATATGGTTTTAATTTTAGTTGGAAACATCAATGCCAACCAAATCAGCGGACGCATAGCAGGTACATTCGGACGTTTAGTAAATAAGCCCACCCCCGAACGTATTAAATATCCAAATTTGGAGATTAAAGGGCGTACACAGCATACGGCTAAGATAGGAAACTATCCATCTATAAACCTAGTCTATCAAGGTGTACCTGCCGGACACCCGGATAAGAAGGCATTGGAGATTGCTCTTTCTTTATTAAGTAACAACAACCGAACCGGAGTACTTGACAAATTGACAATAGATGGTGAGTTGACACAGGGATATGCATACCCAGCCTTTATGCGGGAGCAGGGGCGTTGTATCATTAGCTGTATTCCGCTCTACGATGAGAACCAGCGTCGGTTCGAGTCAACTAAAACTGCCGAAAGAAAGGCGTTGAAAGCCATTGAACAAATTGCTAACGGAAATATTGAAGACTGGGTGATCAATGCGATCAAAGCAAATATGTGCCGTGACTTCGACCTGATGATGGAGTCGAACGAACGAAAAGGAGAAACCTTATTAGAGGCATTCGTCAATGAAGAGGATCTAAACAAAGTTCTCAATTACAAAGATGAGGTAATGGGTGTAACTATCGATGATATAAAACGAGTAGCCAAACAATATCTGAATAATGATTATTTGGCCATCTTTATCGAAAAAGGGAAGCTAGATAAAAAGGAAAAGATTAAAAAGCCTGGCTATAAACCGGTGGAACCTCCTGTAGGAAAGCAATCGCTCTATTCGCAGCAATTCAAAACAATGCCTATTGGCAAAGTCGATGAAACATTCTTGAATTTTGCTGATGTAAAAAGTAAGAAAATCAATGAACGATCACAGTTCTTCTATACTCCTAACTCGGAGAATAATGTATTTAATCTGACATTAAAATATGGTGTAGGTCAACGTGAGTTCCCCCAATTAAATATTGCTGCCAACCTAATGAATAATGCTGGCGTCATGGGCTCGTACGAACCACAGGATCTCAAAAAAGAATTAAGTAAATTGAATGCAACGTGTGAAGTATTTGCCACCGACGACTATCTTTATATTACCATGCGGGGGTATGAGGAAAATCTGCAGGCTGCTTGCCAACTGCTTTCAAGACAAATCTTAATGCCGAAGCTAGATGATAAACAATTGGCACGAATCAAGGGCTCACTACTCGGTGAACGTCAGCAGCGTAAAGAAAACGTCCAATTATTAGCAGACGCTTTGAATCAATATCTCATCTATCAAGACAAATCAAACTATATTGATGAGCTAACCGATAAGCAGATCATTGAACTTAAGATTTCTGAACTGACAGGAGACATAAACCGTGCATCAAATTATGAGGCTCAAATATACTATACAGGTACATTGCCTATGGAAAATGTATTTGAGGTTCTCAGCAAGAATCTACCACTAGTAGCCAATGAAAAAGAGAGCAACTCACCACAAGTTAAACAGATGGCAGCTGTGAAAGAGAATACAATTTACTTCTTGCCTAACTCGGATGTAGAACAGGCACAACTATTTTTCTACATGCCTACCACTAACTTCGATAAAAAAGATGATGTATTGCGCGATGCCTTTTATCAATACTTCTCAGGAAGTTTTAACGGATTGGTTTTGAGTGAACTCCGAGAAAAAAGATCAATGGTATATACTGCCTATGGTGTGGTTAGAACACCTGTACTTCCAGGGTTTCCAACATATTTCAGCGGACAAATCGGTACGCAAAATGACAAAGCGGTCGAAGCACTGGCTGTGTACATGGATTTACTAAACAATATGCCTAAAAATCCGGATCGCATGGATAACATTAAAAGCTATTTACGCCAAGAAGCTCTAACCACGCAACCCGACTTCAGAGACAAAGCAGCTTATGTTGAAATGTGTAAACGAAGAGGCTATACGCAAGACCCATCAATTGAAAATATTCCTAAAATCGATGCACTGACCTTCGAAGATATCGTGAAGTATTACGAAGAGAACATCAAAGGAAGACCAATAGCTATCGGAATTATGGGAAATCCGAAAGAGATTAGTTTAGAACAACTTGGAAAATTCGGGAAAGTAGTAAAGTTGACCGAAAAGAAGCTGTTTAACACGAAGGATGCTATGTTTTAAAGAAAACATAATAATTTTTATTAAATAATATGCCAGCTATCTGTACTTTAAGGTAGCTGGCGTGTTCTTTTATAATAAACCTATTGGCAATGAAAACAAATAAAAAATTAGTTCTATTGCTACTGAGCTTAGTAGTAAGTGTGTCTACTCTTTATGCGCAAAGCAAAAAAGAGAAGAAAGAAGAAAAAGAGAAAGCTGTAAAAGAGTTAATCGAATCGGGCAATTTTAAGATTGATGTTTCAAGAGCTTATCCGCAAGGCGGGCAATCGGTGCAACTGTCTCCCTCCTACTCTCTTGAGTTGAGAAATGATTCGGTCTTTTCGAATTTGCCTTATTACGGGCGTGCATATAGCATCCCGTATGGAGGTGGTGACGGACTAAGGTTCAATGCACCGCTTGAAACCTATAAGATGGAAACGAAAAAAAACAATGCTATAAAAATAACATTCATCACCCGAAGTAAAGAAGATAGATTTGATTTTCTCATTCGAATCTTTCCAAATGGGACGGCTGCAATTGATGTATCGATGCAACAACGACAATCGATCAGCTTCTCAGGGGAGTTAATCCTCCCCCTTTAAAATAGGTAGACAAATTTGATACTTGACCGCCAGGGCACGAACCAGAAAAATACTACATCCACTGATTATTTGTATCAGTGAGGAATCGAGCCCCAAACGATACAGTAACCAATAGATGAGACCACCGATAACACAGGCCATAGCGTAAATCTCTTTCCGAAAGATAAGCGGAATTTCATTTATAAATACATCACGGATGACGCCGCCTGCCGCACCTGTCATAGTACCCATAATAATGGCTACCCAGAAAGGATATTCAAGATCGATTGTCTTACTGAGCCCTACTACCGTAAAAAGAGCCAGTCCGATACTGTCGAACAGGAAGAAGGTATTGTGCATATGAATAAGGTGCTTCCGAAAAAGAATAACCCATAACAACGCTAATCCGGAACAAATTAGGTAAATTGGATTGGTCATCCAGAAAGGAGTAACCCCTAATAATAAATCGCGAATGGTACCACCACCGATAGCTACGGCTACACCGGCCACATAGGCACCGAACCAATCGAACTGTTTGGCAGAGGCCAAACGAATACCACTAATAGCAAAAGCAAATGTACCGATAAACTCTAGAATCTGGATAAATGATGGAATTTGAAAGAATGTTGGCATTATCTTACGTTTTTTGTCTGCAAAGAAACAAATAATTCCGCAAGAAAGCGTACTTTTGTTTATTGAAAATAGATTTGAAGAGCGAATATGAAAATAACTATTGTCGCCGGGGCACGCCCCAACTTTATGAAAATTGCTCCCATCACGCATGCTATCGATGCCGCACGGGTGCAGGGTAAAAGAATCTCTTACCGTTTGGTATATACAGGTAAACGAGATGACACCAGTTTAGACCCATCGTTATTTGCCGATCTCAATATGAAGAAGCCGGATGCATACCTGGGCATCAGCGGATTGAATCCTACCGAACTGACAGTCGGTATTATGTTGGCATTTGAACACGAGTTAACTGAAAACCCAACACACCTGGTGCTTGTTGTCGATGATCTCACGGCAACGATGAGTTGTGCCATTGTAGCAAAAAAACAAGGTATAAAAGTGGCTCATCTGGTAGCAGGTACCCGTTCGTTCGATATGAATATGCCTAAAGAGGTAAATCGTATGATTACCGATGGGCTTTCGGACTATCTGTTTACAGCCGGTATGGTAGCCAATCGCAACTTAAACCAAACCGGAACGGAAAATGAGACAGTATATTATGTCGGTAACATACTGATTGACACAATCCGTTATAACCGCAACCGCTTGATTAAACCTCTTTGGTTCCCGGTATTGGGACTCAAAGAGCAAGAATATATTTTATTCACGATGAATCGACATGCTTTGTTGCGCAATAAAGAGAATTTGCGGAAACTCTTGGAAACATTGATTCAAAAAGCAGCCGGTACACCTATCGTTGCACCTTTGCATACGTATGTTCGCGATGCAATTAAAGGATTGGGGATTGAAACTCCCAACCTCCACATCATGCCGCCGCAAAGCTATCTTGCTTTTGGATATTTGATGAATAAAGCCAAGGCAATTATAACCGACTCGGGCAATGTGGCCGAAGAAGCAACTTTTTTGGGAATTCCTTGCATTACGCTAAACACGTATGCCGAGCACCCCGAAACCTGGCGTATGGGAACCAATGAATTGGTAGGCGAAGACCCTCTTGCATTAGGAAAGGCGATGGATGTACTGATGCAAGGCAAATGGAAACAAGGACAATTGCCCGAGCGTTGGGACGGAAGAACTGCCGAAAGAATCGTGCAGATTCTGCTATCGTAAACGATCTGCGTCCAACGTAGATTGCAGCCTCAAAGCAAACAAGCACATTGGGTCAGTGTAAATATAAGACAGAGAGTGGCAGTGGCAGTATTTAGATGGACAAAAGTAATACAAAAAAGGTTATAGTAGCTGCGTTTTTAAGAGTTATTTGCTAACTTTGCACTCACTTGTTTATGAACATTATGAAACGACTATATAGCAAACGCATTATTTTACTTCTTCTCCTGTTCACTGCTCCACAACTCTTTGCACAGATAAGAGGAGTTATCACTGACTCTTTAACGCATGAACCCTTAATGTACATCTCGGTCTTTTACGAAGGAAAAGGTGTCGGTGGTATCTCCAATGCGAAAGGTGAATATCAAATTGAAGCCCGTAAGAATTGGAATGAGATTACCTTTTCATCCGTGGGCTATATTACAAAAGTCGTAAAAATAGCTCCCGGAACCAAGGAACTGAATGTACAATTAAGAAGTAGCGATGTACTTCTCGAAGAGGTTGTTGTCAAACCCCAAAAAGAGAAATATTCGCGTAAAAATAATCCGGCCGTTGAGTTTATGCGCAAAGTTATTGCGCATAAGAAAGCTCAAAAGCTCGAAGAGAACGACTATTATCAGTACAATAAGTACCAAAAGATGAAGATGTCGCTCAACGACGTCACTCCCGAAAGTCTCGAGAAAGGAATCTATAAGAAGTTCTCCTTTCTGAAGGATCAGGTGGAGGTTTCGCCCGAAACCAATAAAATGATCTTGCCTATATCGGTGCAGGAAACATCCTCGAAAACCATTTTCAGAAAATCGCCCGAAAGCAAGAAAACCATTATAGAAGGAATGAACTCAAATGGTATTGAGGAGTTCTTTTCGACAGGCGAAATGCTCGGAACAATCTTAAATGATGTGTTCTCTGATATCAATATCTATGATGACGATATCCGTTTATTACAACGTCGCTTCGTAAGCCCTATCAGCGATGGAGGTATCTCATTCTATAAGTATTATTTAATGGATACACTCACTGTAGACAAGGATACTTGTGTACATCTCACATTCGTACCTCAAAACTCTCAGGACTTTGGATTTACCGGCCATTTGTATGTACTAAAAGATTCGACCTATGCCGTAAAAAAAGCCACCATGAATCTGCCAAAGAAAACCGGAGTAAATTTTGTGGAGAACCTTGACATCGTACAGCAGTACGAGCAATTACCTAATGGCAGTTGGGTATTGATTGATGATGACATGACAGTCGATCTTTCACTCATGAAAGCTATTCAGGGACTACAAGTAAAGCGTACGACTAAATATTCCGACTATACATTCGAGTCTATCGAGCAACGGTTGTTTCGCCTGAAAGGAAACATTGTGAAAGAGGCCGATATGCTGAATAAAAGCGATGAGTATTGGGCCAGTGTGCGGCAGGTACCATTGACCAAGACAGAGAGTACCATGGATGTATTCATGAATAGGATTGAGCAAATACCCGGATTTAAATATATCATTTTCGGAGCAAAGGCATTGATCGAGAACCATGTAGAAACGGGAGATAAAGCACATCCGAGTAAATTCGACATTGGCCCTATCAATACTATGATTTCCAGTAATTATGTAGATGGTACACGCTTCCGTCTTAGCGGTATGACGACCGCCAAACTGAATCCGCATTGGTTCTTTAGCGGATATGGTGCGTATGGACTCAAGGATAAGAAGTGGAAATACGAAGCCAATGCAACCTACTCTTTCCGCAAATGTGATTATTTCCCTTGGGAGTTTCCGAAACATTTCATCACGGCAAGTTATCGTTATGATGTAATGGCGCCGATGGATAAGTTTTTGGCAACAGATAAGGATAACGTATTCGTAGCATGGAAAACAACAACCGTTGATCAAATGTCATATGTACGTGATGCGTCACTGTCTTATGAAATGGAACTTCCATCGGGATTCTCAGTAGCTGCTTCCGCTCGCCATCGCGAGGATACTCCTACCGGAAATCTGCAATATATCCGTAACAGTCCCAATAAGTATGCCATCCCTGCTGCTGAAGATATTGTTAAAAGTATCACCACCTCAGAGCTGGGGCTAACGTTACGTTATGCACCGGGAGAGACATTTGTCAACACCAAGCAACGTCGCCGACCGGTATCATTGGATGCTCCGATCTTTACGCTGACTCATACGGCTGGATTTAAAGGAGTACTGGGGGGAGAATACAACTTCAACCTGACAGACATTAGTGTATGGAAGCGCTTCTGGCTTTCGTCGTGGGGTAAAATCGATGTAACACTAAATGCAGGAGCACAATGGAATACTGTTCCTTTCCCGTTATTGATTTTGCCGGCAGCCAACTTATCGTACATAACACAGCGAGAAACATTCAACTTGATTAATAACATGGAGTTTCTTAATGACCGCTATGCGTCGATGAGTATGACTTACGATATGAACGGAAAACTATTTAACCGCATTCCACTTATTAAGAAACTCAAATGGAGAGAGGTTTTCCGCTTTCGTGCATTATATGGTAACTTGACGGATAAAAACAATCCGTTCAAGAATGATAATCCCGATCTGTTTCTCTTTCCAAAGCGTGATGGTAGTTATACCAGCTACGTAATGGATCCAAAAATCCCTTATATGGAAGCCAGTGTTGGGATCTATAATATATTCAAATTACTCCATATTGAATATGTACACCGCTTAACCTACTTGGATCATCCCGGTATCAACAAGCACGGCGTACGATTCATGATTCAAATGGTGTTCTAATCCGAACCATTATGCAACCATTAGCTGAGCGGCTCAGGCCGAAAACATTAGACGATTATATAGGGCAAAAACACCTGGTTGGCCCGGGTGCTATCTTGCGCAAAATGATCGATGCAGGCCGTCTTTCGTCCTTCATCCTCTGGGGACCTCCGGGAGTAGGAAAAACAACCTTGGCTCAGATTATTGCCAACAAACTCGAAACTCCATTTTATACACTGAGTGCTGTAACATCAGGTGTAAAAGATGTTAGAGATGTGATAGACCGTGCCAAAAGCAACCGCTTCTTCGCTTCGGCTAGCCCGATATTGTTTATTGATGAAATTCATCGATTCAGTAAATCTCAACAAGATTCATTGCTCGGCGCAGTAGAACATGGTACGGTAACATTGATCGGTGCAACCACCGAGAATCCATCTTTTGAGGTGATACGCCCACTCTTATCACGCTGTCAGCTCTATGTTCTTAAATCGCTTGAACAAGATGATTTATTGGAGTTACTGCAGCGCGCTATCACCACAGACGTCATATTGAAAGAACGACGCATTGAATTAAAAGAGACGAATGCTATGCTCCGGTTCTCGGGAGGTGATGCACGAAAGCTGTTGAACATACTCGAATTGGTAGTCGATTCGGATACGGAAGAGACCGTGATCATCACAGACGCAATGGTAACCGACCGCTTGCAACAAAACCCATTGGCCTACGACAAAGATGGAGAGATGCACTACGATATCATCTCCGCTTTCATTAAATCGATTAGAGGTAGTGATCCGGATGGCGCTATTTATTGGTTGGCTCGTATGGTAGAGGGAGGTGAAGACCCTGCATTTATTGCCCGACGATTGGTTATATCGGCAGCAGAAGACATTGGCTTAGCCAACCCCAATGCGATGCTGATTGCTAACGCTTGTTTCGATACACTGATGAAGATCGGATGGCCTGAAGGGCGAATTCCACTGGCAGAGGCAACCATCTATTTAGCTACGAGCCCTAAAAGTAATTCGGCTTATTGCGCCATCAATGACGCGTTGGCTCTGGTTCGGGAAACCGGAAACTTACCTGTTCCGCTGCACTTACGCAATGCCCCGACCAAGCTAATGAAACAATTAGGCTATGGAGATAATTATAAGTATGCCCACGACTACGAAAATCATTTTGTGAAGCAACAGTTCCTGCCCGATGAAATAAAATCGAAACGAATCTGGAAGCCTCAACTGAATGCAGCCGAACAAAAGCATACAGAATGGATGAAACAGTTATGGGGGGAGAAATATACGAAATAACCATAAAAACTAATAGAAATGAAGATTGTAGTATTAGATGGCTATGCCACCAACCCCGGTGATTTAAGCTGGGATCAATTAACAGCTATGGGCGAATGTATTATATACGATCGCACCAGCCCCGAAGAGTTACTTGAACGTGCATCAGCAGCCGAAGTACTCTTTACAAACAAGGTAAGTATCACTGCAGCCCATATGGCAGCATTACCCGAATTGAAATACATTGGTGTAATGGCTACCGGCTATAATGTGGTCGATATTGAAGCAGCACGGGAGCGAGGCATTGTTGTCACAAACATCCCTGCTTACAGCACACCGTCTGTAGGACAAATGGTATTTGCACACATTCTCAACATTGCGCAACGCGTGCAACACTACTCGGATGAAGTTCATCAAGGAGCCTGGGTAAACAGTACTGATTTTTGCTTTCGGAATACCCCGCTTATTGAACTATTAGGAAAGAAAATTGGTATTGTAGGATTAGGACAAACAGGATATAACACAGCACGTATCGCTATCGGCTTTGGTATGAAAATCTGGGCGCATACATCTAAATCTCGTTTGCAACTACCGCCGGAAATAAAAAAGATGGAGCTCGATCAGCTTTTCCATGAGTGCGATATCATTAGTTTGCACTGTCCACTCACAGAACAAACATACGAAATGGTTAATGCACGCCGACTGGCATTGATGAAACCATCGGCTATTTTGATTAATACCGGTCGCGGACAACTTATTAACGAACAAGACTTAGCCGATGCATTAAATAATGAAAAAATATACGCTGCCGGACTCGATGTGCTTTCGTCCGAGCCCCCTCGTGCAGACAATCCGTTGCTCACTGCTCGTAACTGCTACATTACCCCCCATATTGCTTGGGCTACAACAGCAGCTCGCGAACGGCTGATGACTATCTTAGTAGAAAACCTACAAGCATTTAAAGCAGGAAAGCCCATCAACAATGTGGCCAAATAAAAGAGATGTTACTCAATGAAAAAGGCACAGATGTTTTGATACTTCTGTGCCTTTTTTCTATCGGGTGATGAAATCAATAAGCATGTCCACCTTCGTTCATCTCTTTAGCATCAATCTTCTTCTTGCTAATACTACGCCATGCATAAAAAATATACGCAATAACAAACGGAACAAGAATGGAAACATAGGCCATTGTTTCGAGCGTAAAGAGGCTCGAACAACTATTCGACAAAGTTAATGAGCTTTGCAGATTAGTAAATGAAGGGTAATAAGCCGTATTATTATAACCGGCTGTAAGCAGTAATGCCAACACGGTAAATACCGTACCTAAACCTGCGAACCAAATACCTTTGTCAAAACCTCTCTTCCAGATAGTCTTACCAATACCAAACAGAACAAGAACCACACCCACTAAGAATAATGCCAATACAGCAGGCATCTGAATAAAGTTCAACAGATACTTATAAGGCTCCATATAGATCTCTTGTGTCTGCGGGTTTACTGCATAGCCTTCAGTTAATAAGGTGCGAATGACAAAAGCAAGAAAGAAAACAAGAAAGAGAACCGTATTTCGTACAAGTGCGCGTCGGCATCGCGTTATCAATTCGTCGCAGTCAATGCTATTAATATAATACAATACACCCAATACACGCGACAAAAAGAAAACAGCCAAACCGAACACTACGTTCCAAGGGTTGGTCAATGCATCGAGCCCATGCCATCCATTGCCCCAACTGCTAATGACAGGCATAATCGTATCGGTCATGTTGCCCTTATTGATATAAAAATCAGATCCGGTAAAGAAGGTAGCAACAGCTCCTCCCAAAAGAACGGGAGCGATTACTCCATTTATCACTAAGAAAGTTTGATAGGTACGCTTTCCTAATAAATTACCGGCTTTACTTTGAAACTCATAGCTGACAGCCTGAAGCACGAAGCTAAATAAAATAATCATCCAAAGCCAATAGGCTCCACCAAAACTTGTACTATAAAAAAGTGGAAACGATGCAAAAAAAGCACCTCCAAACGTAACTAACGTCGTAAAGGTAAACTCCCATTTACGGCCGGTCGAATTAATCATCATTTTGCGATGTTCCTCCGTCTTACCCAGACAAAACAATAAAGAATTCCCTCCTTGCACAAAAAGCAAAAACACAAGAATCGCACCTAATAAGGATACGACTAGCCACCAATAATGTTGCAATAATATATAATCCATAACAGTTTAGTATTAAAAATGATAAATGATAATTAAGGAGGAGCCTCTTATTCTCCCGGTCCTTTTTTAATTTCTCTAAGCATGATTCTTATTTCAGCAATCAACATGATAGTGAATAGTATCAAGAAGATGAAGAAAGTCGTTTGAACCGAACCTACATCAAGCTTAGAAATAGAAACCGACGTAGGCAACATATCACGAATTGCCCAAGGTTGGCGTCCACACTCTGCAACAACCCATCCTGCTTGTCCGGCAATATATCCGAAAGGAATGGTCCATAGAGCAACCCAATGCAACCACCGCATTTGAGTTAAATCTTTTTTAAATACAACAATTGAGATGAATAAAAAGAAAAGAATAAAGTACCCTCCCAGCAGCACCATCACTCTGAAGGCATAGAAGTTCAATGGAACATTCGGCACCAACTCGTTAACGTCTTTAATATATCCGTAACCGAAATAAGGCACATTTGCTTGCAGAATAGAGTAGGCCAATTGAGCATCTTCTGCATTACCCGCTTTCTTAGCTTCGCGATAAGCGGCCAAGGCAGCAATAGCAGTCTTGCCACGTTCTATTTTTTCTGCAGCAGAAAGAGCCATAGTACCGTCGTTCTGCATATATCCGCCCTCAATAATATTACGGATACCCGGAACAAAGGCATTGGCCTGACGCTCGGCTAATAAAGAAAGTAGAGAAGGTATTTCAACTCGAAGAAGGAAAGGTTCTTTTCCGTCATCATGACTTTTTTTGGCTGGGTCTAAGATACCAAAAGCGACCAGTCCAGCACCTTCTTGACCTTCGTAGAATCCTTCAACTGCGGCGAGTTTCATCGGTTGTGTTTGGGCAACTTGATAAGCAGATCCGTCACCCGTCCAGGCTACAAGAAGCGAAGAAACAAGCCCAAAAACAGCACCTATCTTAATGCTTGCAAGGGCAAAACGTGTATTACGCTTTTTCAACAGGAACCAACAACTCACACCGACCACAAATATGGCACCCAATACCCATCCGCTGAGCACTGTGTGAAAAAACTTATTAACTGCAACCGGAGATAGAGCAACAGCCCAAAAGTCGACCATTTCATTACGTACGGTATCGGGATTAAACTGCATACCTACCGGATGCTGCATCCAAGCATTAGCGACCAAAATCCACCAAGCAGAAATAGTAGCACCCAAACCTGTAAGCCACGTAGAAGCTAAATGAAAGCGCTTACTCACCTTATTCCAGCCAAAAAACATCACGGCAATAAAAGTAGCTTCCATAAAGAAGGCGAGAATGCCTTCAATAGCCAATGGAGCACCAAAGATATCTCCAACAAACCAAGAATAGTTGCTCCAATTGGTACCAAACTCAAATTCAAGAATAAGTCCTGTAGCTACACCAATGGCGAAATTAATACCAAAAAGTTTCATCCAAAACTGAGCAGTATGCTTCCAAAACTCATTGCCGGTCTTATAGTATACAGTCTCCATAATGGCCATAACCACAGCCAACCCCAATGTAAGCGGAACAAAAAGCCAATGATACATGGCAGTCATTGCGAACTGGGCTCTTGACCAGTCGATTAACGAAGTGTCAATACTTTCAATCATAATATTATAGTAGTTTAAGAGTTAAACATCATGGTTTAGCATTAGTAGCCGGAGTTGCTCGCTGTATCAGTTCATTGCTCACGTACTCTCCTTTGGCGGCATCCGTTGGCTGACTACTCAGAAAATTGGGAAAGAAGAAAACACGAAGAATGGCAAACATTATAAAGAGTTTAATCAATATGATAAGCCATAATGTACGCCCAAGCGTCATATTGCGAAATCCTTCGAGATAAAAAGTCCAGATGCTAAGGAATGCATTTTTCATAAGCAGAGGAAATATATATTATTATAAATTCAAATATACGTATTATCTTTTAACTAACAAATGAAACTGAAGAAAAGTTGTTTCACCTGTTCTCCTTTCTAATTCAACCGGTCTATGAAAAAGCCGAAGTACACCGCTCCTGCATAGCACACCGCCATCATACGCAAAAATAAAATACATATCATTGAGCGGGGACGCATCGCCTTTGGTAAGACCTACATCACCGTCAGTGAGAGCTATAAATTAAGCTTTCAGCAATTCCTTGATGAGACAAAGAACCGAAAGAACACTAAGCAGCCAAACTTAAGAAATCAATTTAGCAGCCGATCCATCAAGGAACAGCTCTACATTTGCTGCATGATGAGCAATATACGAAGCGGGACCGGTATCCCCGAAACGATAAATCTCTTCCACTACATTGGCTTTCGCCTTACCGGTAATCAGAAATATAACTTTGGAGGCAGATAAAATAGGAACTCCTGTCATAGCAATGCGTTTCTGTCCGTTATCAGGATTGAACGTTGCTTCGTATACCAGACTCGAAGTAAGTAAGTATTCTTGTCCCGGAAAAATAGAAGAAGTGTGCCCATCTTCTCCTGCACCTAAAAGTACAATATCAAATACGGGCCACTCCTTTTGCATCGGCACCTGGCTCTCTACAAGTTTGGAATATCGTTCAGCTTCTTTATCCGGCTTACCCTGACCTCGAATCGGATACACATGACTATAAGAGATAGGCACCACCTTTAATAATAACGAACGCATAACACCATAATTGCTTTCAGAGTTCTCGGGAGGCACACAACGCTCGTCTACAAAATAGATTCGCATACGTTCCCAAGGCGTAGCATCTTTATATTCATTGGCCCATAAATCATACATCAGAAACGGTGTATTTCCTCCACTAAAAGCTATGTTAAAGATTTTATCAGGCTCATTCTCCATCTGAGTAATCAGATGGAGAATGAGCGCACGCGCTGTTTCAATGGCTGATGGGTAAATAAAAGTTTTCATAAATCACAATATTGATCTGTATTTATCAGATTCTTGCACGGGTTGGTCCACTCGGCGCCATGCTCGTGCATCATAGCTTCACTCTCTAAAGGGCCCCATGTACCTGCCGGATAACCAAACAGCGGTGCATCGGGATGATCTTTCCAATACTGAAGGATTGGATTAAAGAAGCGCCAAGATGCCTCAACAGCATCGCTACGAGTAAAGAGAGTGGGGTCTCCATGGATACAATCCTCTATTAACCTGGCATAAGCATCTCCCGGCGGAAGGCCACCTAACTGATCGTAGCTAAAATCCATCGTGACTTGTTTCACTTCGAAACCGGTACCGGGCACTTTGAGCCCTATCTTAAGCACAATTCCTTCATTGGGTTGCAAACGGAGAATCAACTTATTGGCACGCGGACAAGTACCTTCGGCACAATGAAACATTTGGTGAGGTGTTTCGCGGAAGTGCACCACAATCTCTGTAACCTTGGTAGGCATCTGCTTTCCTGTACGGATATAAAAAGGAACACCACTCCAACGCCAATTACTAATACCCAGTTTCATCGCAATATAAGTTTCCGTACGCGAATCGGGGGCAACATTCTTCTCCTGCCGATATCCCTTCCTGATACCATTCTCGGTGTATTGTCCACGAACAATATGCTCATTCAAATCTTCCTCGGTCAATGGCGTGAGCGACTCGTAGACCTTGACCACTTCGTTTCGGAAGCTATCGGCATTGAATACCGTGGGAGGTTCCATCGCAGTAAGAGCAACCAATTGAATGAGGTGATTTTGCACCATATCCCTCAATGCACCGGTTGTTTCATAAAAGCCGCCACGATCTTCTATTCCAAGATTCTCTACGGCAGTAATTTCGATGTAATCTACATAATTACGATTCCACAGCGGTTCAAAAATACCATTTGCAAAACGAAAAGCAAGTAGGTTCTGTGCAGTCTCTTTCCCTAAGAAGTGATCAATCCGATAAATCTGGTGCTCTTCAAAGACAGAAGCATATATATGGTTCAGTTCTTCGGCTGATTGCAGATCGTAACCAAAAGGTTTTTCTACAATAATGCGGGAGCCGGCAACATTCAGCCCTACTGACTTGAGGTGAAGTGGAATAACTCCATAGAGTGAAGGAGGAGTAGCCAGGTAAAACAACAAATCATTGAAGTTTTGCTTATCAGAAAGTTCTAACAATCGTTCTTTGAGCGATTTATAGCCACTTTCAAGAGCAGGATCCATGGATATATAGTGAAGATGAGCTACAAATCGGTTCATTAATTCGATGTCTTGCTCTTCTACCTTAATAAATTCTTGTAACTCTTGAAGGATATAAGCCCTGTATTCATCATCCGAATACTCCGTACGGCTTACTCCCAAAATAGCAAACTCATCGTCTAGCCGCTTTTCTTTGTATAAAGAGTATAAAGCAGGCATCAGTTTACGTTTGGTCAAATCGCCAGACGCACCGAAAATCACTATCGAAAATTTATTCATATATTTGTTGTGTTGTTGTATTTGCCATTAGACATTATATGTCCCCGATTTTGTATTACCACCGCGCCCTGTCCAGTTCTCATGATAGAACTGACCGCGCAACTCATCAATTCTCTCAAAGTTATGTGCTCCAAAATAATCGCGCTGTGCTTGGATCATATTGGCTGGTAGATTGGCTGAAGTCAATGAATAAAAATAGTTGAGTGCCGACGAGAAAGCCGGTACAGGCAACTCCTCACGCATGGCTTCTGCCACCAGATTTTTCCACCCGGGTAATAAGGTACTTATTTCGTTTTTAAAATAAGGAGCGAGTAATAGATGCTGCGGCTTTTGAGTTGCTTCAAAAGCTGCGGCTATATCATTTAAAAAGATACTGCGAATAATGCAACCACCCCGCCACATACGTGCTATCGAAGATAGATCGAGATTCCAACCAAAAGAGTCGGAAGCACGCTGCAATACGGCAAATCCTTGAGCATAAGAGACTAGTTTAGATGCATACAATGCAGAAAAGATCTGTTGTATCAACTCTTTCTTATTATAAACAGGTTGCGAATGGGTATGTGGAAATTGCCGCATTGCCTTTTCACGCAACTCTTTCTGTGCAGAAAGGCTACGTTCAAATACCGCCGTGGCAATTAATCCCAACGGCATGCCTAGCTCCATGGCATTAATAACCGACCACTTGCCGGTTCCTTTTTGCCCCGCAGCATCGACTATCTTATCAATTAAGTAACCACCCGCCTTATCTTTGTGCCGCAATATATTGGCAGTAATTTCAATCAGATAGCTACGAAGCTTTCCTTCATTCCAAGAAGCAAAGACATCGGCCATTTCTTCATTTTTCAGATCGAGTAAATTTTTCATTACCCAATAAGCTTCCGATATAAGTTGCATATCGCCATACTCAATGCCGTTATGTATCATCTTCACGAAATGCCCGGATCCGGCAGGACCTATCCATTGACAACACGGAGTACCATCTGCGGCCTTGGCTGCTATACTTTGCAAAATAGGTTGTATCTGCGGCCAGGCAGCTATCGAGCCGCCGGGCATAATCGATGCACCGGTAAGTGCACCTTCTTCGCCACCCGACACACCACTACCTACAAAGAGAAATCCTTTTGATTCGGCCAAGGCTACCCGGCGATTCGTATCTTCATAATTTGAGTTTCCTCCATCAATCAATATGTCGCCCGGAGATAACAACGGAAACAGTTGATCCATCAGTTGATCGACTGCATGGCCTGCACGAACCATCATCATGATTTTGCGAGGGGTTGAAATGGATTGAACAAAAGATACGATATCGGAGAAACCTTGAATATTCTTGCCTTTAGCTCTGCCGTTAATAAAGCGGTCTACAATTCCTTCTTCTACTCCGGGAACAGTGCGATTATAAACAGAAACACTCCATCCTTTACTTTCCATATTGAGAGCTAAATTTTCTCCCATCACAGCTAAACCAATTAAACCGATATTCGTTTTATTCTGAGTTGTCATAGTTGTACTTATTACAATTTTCATTTATGATTATAACATTTATGTTATATAATTGTTCGTAGCTTATATAAAAAGAACTACTTTTGCTATATTATAATTATTGCCATGAGAAAAATACATATCGGGCTTTTGCCACGCATTATTATAGCGATTATTTTAGGTATTGCTATCGGAAATTTGCTTCCTACACCGTTAGTTCGGTTGTTTATCACGTTTAATTCTATTTTTAGCGAATTCCTCAACTTCTCGATTCCACTCATCATTGTCGGGTTGGTTACTGTGGCCATAGCCGATATAGGCAAAGGAGCCGGACGCATGCTGTTAGTCACCGCCCTTATTGCGTATGGAGCAACTCTTTTTTCGGGGTTCCTCTCCTATCTGACCGGTGCAGCGATCTTCCCTTCGCTCATCACGCCGGGTGCTGCACTTAGTGAGGTGAGCGAAGCACAAGGAGTTTTTCCTTATTTCACGATCGTTATCCCTCCTTTAATGAATGTCATGACCGCACTTATTCTGGCTTTCACGCTTGGTTTAGGTCTGGCAGCCCTACACAGCGATGCATTAAAAAACGTAGCACGTGACTTTCAGGACATCATCGTGCGTATGATCCGGGTAGTTATCTTGCCGCTGCTTCCTATCTACATTTTCGGTATCTTTCTGAATATGACTCACTCCGGGCAGGTTTTTCATATTCTGATGGTTTTCATTAAGATCATTGGCGTTATCTTCCTGCTTCATATTTTCTTGTTGATTTTCCAATATTCTATCGCTGCTCTATTTGTACGTCGCAACCCGTTTCGTTTATTAGTCAGAATGTTGCCTGCTTACTTTACGGCGTTGGGCACACAATCATCGGCTGCTACCATTCCCGTTACACTCGAACAAACAAAGAAGAACGGTGTATCGGCAGATATTGCGGGCTTTGTCATTCCGCTTTGTGCAACCATCCACCTGTCGGGCAGTACCTTAAAGATTGTAGCCTGCGCACTTGCGCTAATGATTATGCAGGGTATGCCTCACAGCTTCGAACTCTTTGCCGGGTTTATCTTCATGCTTGGCATTACGATGATAGCTGCTCCGGGTGTTCCGGGAGGGGCAATCATGGCTTCGTTGGGTATCTTGCAGTCGATGCTTGGATTCGACGAATCGGCACAAGCGCTTATGATCGCTCTTTACATCGCCATGGATAGTTTCGGAACAGCATGCAATGTAACCGGAGACGGAGCGATCGCTCTGATTGTAGACAAGCTTATGGGAAAAGGGGTGCCCAAATAAAAAAAACAGACGCACTACCTTGCGCTCTAACGATAAAGCACTATTTTTGCAAACTAAATTAATAATAATCGTATGAAAATAGCTCTTATTTCAGGAATCACCGGACAAGACGGTTCATTTCTTGCCGAATTTCTTCTTCAAAAAGGTTACGAAGTACACGGCATTCTACGCCGTTCATCTTCTTTCAATACCGGCCGTATCGAACATCTATATTTTGATGAATGGGTACGCGACATGAAGCAGAAGAGAACGATTAACCTGCATTACGGTGACATGACCGACTCAAGCTCGCTCATCCGTATCATTCAGCAAGTACAACCCGACGAAATATATAATCTGGCTGCACAGAGCCATGTAAAGGTAAGTTTCGACGTACCCGAATATACTGCCGAGGCCGATGCCGTAGGAACATTGCGCATGCTCGAAGCCGTACGTATTTTAGGTTTAGAGAAGAAAACCCGTATTTATCAAGCCTCTACTTCGGAGCTTTACGGTAAGGTACAAGAAGTGCCCCAAAGCGAAACAACCCCCTTCTACCCTCGTTCTCCTTATGGTGTTGCCAAACAATATGGTTTCTGGATTACTAAAAACTACCGCGAAAGCTACAATATGTTTGCCGTAAACGGAATCTTGTTCAACCATGAGAGCGAACGCCGAGGCGAAACATTTGTTACGCGTAAAATTACATTAGCAGCCGCACGCATTCGCCAGGCAGAGCAGGACAAACTTTACTTAGGAAACCTGGATGCCCGCCGTGACTGGGGTTATGCCAAAGATTATGTAGAATGTATGTGGCTGATGCTGCAACACCATACGCCCGAAGATTTTGTGATTGCAACCGGCGAGATGCATACCGTACGCGAGTTTTGTACACTGGCTTTTGCAGAGACAGGCATTACCTTGCGTTGGGAAGGCGAGGGTATAAACGAAAAGGGAATCGATGTGGCTACCGAAAAGGTTCTTGTCGAGATTGATCCCAAATACTTCCGCCCTGCAGAAGTTGAGCAATTGCTGGGCAACCCCACCAAAGCTAAAACCATACTTGGCTGGAATCCTTGTGCAACTCCATTCGAGGAGCTAGTACGCATCATGGTGCGCCATGATATGGAAAAGGTAAAACGAATGATGTCAAACAAACAGGAGTAATCATGGAAAAACAAGCAAAAATATACATTGCAGGACACAACGGACTGGTAGGCTCTGCCATCTGGAAGAATTTGCAAGCCAAAGGATACACAAACCTGATCGGACGTTCGCACCGCGAGCTCGACTTATTAGATGGTGTTGCCGTACGTCAATTCTTCGACGAAGAGCAGCCCGAATACGTATTTCTTGCAGCCGCATTTGTAGGAGGTATTATGGCGAACAACATCTACCGTGCCGACTTCATCTATAAGAACCTTCAGATACAGCAAAACGTCATTGGCGAAAGCTTCAGGCACAACGTGAAAAAGCTATTATTTCTCGGCAGCACCTGTATTTACCCACGAGATGCCGAACAGCCTATGAGCGAAGAAGTGCTTCTTACCTCTACGCTCGAATATACCAATGAACCTTACGCCATTGCCAAGATTGCCGGATTAAAAATGTGCGAAAGCTTCAACCTGCAATATGGCACCAACTATATCGCAGTAATGCCTACCAACCTATACGGACCGAATGATAACTTCGATTTGGAACGAAGCCATGTACTGCCTGCCATGATACGCAAAGTACATCTGGCCCATTGCCTGAAAGAGAACAATTGGGAGGCCTTACGCGCGGATATGAACCGCCGCCCGGTAGAAGGAGTCGATGGCAATGCTTCTGATGAAGCGATACTTGCTATCTTAGAAAAATACGGCATCGGTGCCACCGGAGTAACCCTTTGGGGAACCGGAACCCCGCTGCGCGAATTCCTTTGGAGCGAAGAGATGGCAGATGCCAGCGTATTTGTGATGGAGCATGTCGACTTCAAAGACACCCACCAAGCCGGAGCAAAAGAGGTACGCAACTGCCACATCAACATCGGCACCGGCAAGGAAATCAGCATTCATGCATTGGCCAACCTGATTATACACACCGTAGGATACCAAGGTACGCTCACCTTCGACAGCACGAAACCCGATGGAACCATGCGCAAACTGACCGATCCTTCAAAGTTGCACAGCCTGGGCTGGCACCATCAGATAGAAATCGAAGAAGGTGTGCAACGCATGTACGACTGGTATTTGAGCTAACTCAACGTTGCCCAAACAAGAGTATTAACCACTCAATACACCGCAAACCGAGAAGAGAAATAGTCTCTTGCGATACACGTTCTCGTTCTCTGAAAAAAGCTGGCGACCTTTTTGAAAAAGTCCGCCAGCTTTTTTAAAAACCTCGCCAGCTTTTTCAAAAAGGCCGCGAGGTTTTTTTCCCCTTCTCACGGGCTTTCCAGCCATAATATACTAAATAATTCTGTTGAAAGTCAGTGGGCTTATTTAGATCAGCATGACTTTCAACTCCAAAAACTTTGCGTAATCATAGGAAAGCACTATATTTGCACAATTTAATATCAAATGTGCATAAACAATGGAACAAAGTTTTATCGCTTACATTGAAAATAGTATCAAGAACAATTGGGATTTAGATGCTCTTACCGATTACAAAGGAGCTACCCTACAGTATAAAGACGTGGCTCGTAAGATAGAGAAGATCCACATTATTTTCGAAGAAAGTGGCATTCAGAAAGGAGACAAAATTGCCGTTTGCGGACGTAACAGTTCTCACTGGGGAGTAACCTTTCTCGCAACACTCACGTATGGAGCGGTTATCGTTCCCATCCTGCACGAATTTAAGGCAGATAACATTCACAACATCGTCAACCACTCCGAGGCTAAGTTGCTATTCGTAGGCGACATGGCTTGGGAAAACCTGAATGAAGCTGCCATGCCGCTACTGGAGGGTATCTTGCTGATGACCGATTTCTCACTGCTCGTATCGCGAAGCGAAAAGTTAACTAACGCGCGCGAACACCTGAATGAGATGTTCGGCAAGAAATTTCCAAAGAACTTCCGTCAGGAGCACATCGCTTATCACCAAGACAAGCCCGAGGAGCTGGCCGTTATCAACTACACATCCGGAACAACCAGTTATTCAAAAGGAGTCATGCTGCCCTATCGCAGCTTGTGGTCGAATACCCGTTTTGCATTCGAAGTGCTCGATTTGAAACCGGGCAATCGCATCGTGTCCATGCTACCCATGGCACACATGTATGGCCTTGCCTTCGAGTTCCTTTACGAATTTGCAGTGGGTTGCCAGATTTTCTTCTTAACCCGTATGCCCAGTCCGAAGATCATCTTCCAGGCATTCGAAGAGGTGAAACCCAATCTCGTAGTAGCCGTACCGCTGATTATCGAGAAGATTATCAAAAAGAATATTCTACCGAAGCTGGAAACTCCTGCTATGAGGTTGCTATTGAAGGTACCTATCATCAATGATAAAATACGTGCCAGCGTTCGCGAGAAGATGGTTCAGGCCTTTGGTGGAAACTTCGAAACAGTCATTATTGGCGGTGCGGGTTTCAACCAAGAGGTAGAGCAGTTTTTACGCATGATCGAATTCCCCTATACCGTAGGTTATGGTATGACCGAGTGCGGCCCGATTATCTGTTACGAAGACTGGAAATTCTTTAAGGGAGGTTCGTGCGGAAAACCCGCTCCACGCATGGAGGTGAAGATACTTTCGCCCGACCCCGAAAATCAAGTAGGCGAAATTATATGCCGTGGCGATAATGTAATGCTGGGCTATTATAAGAATGAAGAAGCCTCACGCGAAGTAATCGACAAAGACGGATGGTTGCACACGGGCGATTTGGCTTTGATGGATGCCGAAGGCAATGTAACCATCAAAGGCCGTAGCAAAAACATGTTGCTCGGTGCAAGCGGACAGAACATCTACCCCGAAGAGATTGAGGATAAGTTGAACAATCTTCCTTATGTGGCCGAAAGCATCATCGTGCAACAGAACGACAAACTCGTCGGACTGGTTTATCCCGACTTCGACGAAGCTTTTGCTCAAGGTCTGAAACACGAAGACATGGAAGGCGTCATGGAAGAGAATCGCGTAGCGCTCAATGCCATGCTGCCGGCTTATTGTCAGATATCTAAAATGAAGATATATCCCGAAGAGTTCGAAAAGACTCCGAAGAAGAGTATCAAGCGTTTCTTATATCAGGAAGCAAAAGGATAATGAAAAAATTATGGATAACGGCAGCCCTTATTGTGGCTGCCGTTGGCTTATCAGCCCAGAACAAGAGTGCAGGTATCAACCTCTCTCTTTGGAAGAAAATAGCGACACAACCGATCGACAGCCTGCAAACCACGTACTTCAATATCGGTTTCCAGTCTACCATGAATCGGTTAAATGGCGTAAGCATCAACTTATTGCCCGGAGTGGTACATCAAGATATGAATGGCGTGCAACTATCAGCCATCAGCAACTTGGTAGGTAGAAGCATGCGGGGAGTACAGGTTTCGGGTATCAGCAACATCAACGGAAATAATCTGGCAGGCCTTTCGGCTACGGGCTTGGTCAATATTGCCGGACATCAAGCGCAAGGCGCGGCCATCAGCAACTTGGTAGGTAGAAGCATGCGGGGAGTACAGGTTTCGGGTATCAGCAACATCAACGGCAATAATATGTCAGGGCTTTCGGCTACGGGCTTGGTCAATATTGCCGGACATCAAGCGCAAGGCGTACTAGTATCGGGACTGACCAACATTGCAGGCGATCACCTACGCGGAGTAATGGTTACCGGACTCTTAAACATTGCCGGCAATCAGGGCACGGGAGTGCAGATAGCCGGATTATCGAACATTGCCGGATCGTCGTTTACGGGAGTTGTCGCATCGGGCTTACTCAATGTAGTGGGCGGCAGTATGAAGGGGCTTCAGTTTTCGGGCTTAGGCAATATCACTGCCGATCGGCTAACCGGTGCGCAAGTGGGTATCTTAAACTATGCAACCTCCGCAAAGGGAGTGCAAATTGGATTGGTCAATTATTATAAAGACGACATGAAAGGGCTTCAGTTGGGTCTTGTCAATGCCAATCCGGATACGAAAATACAAATGATGCTCTTTGGCGGCAATGCAACGAAGCTCAACGTAGCGGCACGCTTCAAGAACAAACTCTTTTATACCCTTGTGGGTGGCGGCACACATTATCTGGACTTTAACGATAAGTTTTCGGCCGCTCTGTTTTACCGGGGCGGGCTTTGGCTACCGTTGTACAAGACACTGAGTATAAGCGGCGACTTAGGCTATCAGCACATGGAGACGTTCGACAATAAGCACAACGGCGTTCCGGCTCGCTTGTATGCTCTGCAAGGACGCATCAACCTCGAAATGCAGCTGACTCAAAAGCTGAGCATCTTTGCTACAGGCGGATACGGTATCGACAAACAATATGGAAAAAGCCGGACATACGACAAGGGATTGATTGTCGAAGCCGGCATTATACTCTTTTAAGATCGATTGCGAGTAAAGAGATGGATTACGGAGAAGGAGAAGTATTACACCTTCTCCTTAATCAAACCGGTGCGGTAGGCTACCAGCAGTTTCTTTAAGTCGTGAATCTGAGTCACCAGTTCCTGTCCTTTATCCGTATCTTTCACCATCATGCGCTGCGAATTAAATTCGATAACAAAGGTGGTCGACTTAATATCCTGCCCCTCCTCTATCGCCTCCTGAGCCGACTGAAAAGGTTCGTGCTGCACCAACTGCATTCCGTGCGAATGATATACCAACGTGTATCCGGCAATGCCTGTTTCGGGTTGGTAAGCCTTCGAGAAGCCACCATCGATTACCAACAGTTTGCCACCCGCCTTCATCGGTTGCTCTCCTTTGATGGTTTTCACCGGTACGTGTCCGTTGATGATATGGGTATGAAGCCCGCTTACCTCAAACTCTGTCAAAATCCGATCGCAAACCTCTTCTTCATCGCGTAGCGTATAGTAATAGCCTTTCGTCTCTTTATGCAGCGATTTGTCGGCAATAAAGTAACGCTCGAACGTGGCCATCTTATCTTTATCGAACGAAGGAGCATCGGGGCCGCACCACATATACCAGATGTAATCCATGGCAAATTGCTGTTCCTCTTCTCCCCCCTCATCGAAATAGGCGGTACGTATGAGTTGATCGATCTTATCCAACAGTTTCTTGCCCCAGTACTCTTTGCCCCGAATGGTTACATGCTTGAAGCTGCCATCGGCATTCAACGGCATCGACGCGTGATACAGCAGGTTCGAGTTGCAAACCAGATACATTCCGCCATAGGTAAACAGACAGCGCATGTGCTTCTTCAGCTTTTCACTGTTCATAAACGAATACTGAATCTTATCGACCAGCTCGCGCTCCTCTTCTGTGAGCCGATACGGATCAGCAGGATCAATCGTTGGGAAGTAGGTATCGCGCATCTCGTACTCCTTGCCTTCGTACACAAAGACACCTCGCTCAAAATCAATCTTCTCGAGCAGCTTACGGTTGCCCATATTGAATTCCGGCCGGCGGTTGATGATATCTGCCTCCAGCTTGAACTGAATCACTGTAATGGCTTTGTGCATCTGCATGATTAAACGGAGTGTTTTCTCATTGTACGTTGCATCGGCAAAGTTCATCTTCGGCGCAAAGATCGTACAGGGATCATCGGCATACGTATCCATGGCGAAAGTAGCCAACGGCAACAGGTTGATGCCGTAGCCATCTTCGAGAGTGGCCAGATTGCCATAACGCATCGACATACGGATGACATTGGCCATACAGCTCGTATTGCCCGATGCTGCACCCATCCAAAGAATATCATGATTGCCCCACTGAATATCAAAGTTATGATAGTTGCAGAGTGTATCCATAATAATATGTGCACCCGGGCCACGGTCGAAGATATCGCCTACAATGTGCAGCGAGTCGATGGTGAGGCGTTGAATGAGGTTACACATGGCAATGATGAAGTCGTCGGCACGCTTGGTCGAGATAATGGTACTGATAACCACATTGATGTAAGCATGTTTATTCGGTTCTACAGTCGACTCGTGCAATAATTCCTGAATAATGTACGAGAACTCGGACGGTAACGACTTGCGTACTTTAGAGCGAGTGTATTTGGAAGAGACATTCTGGCACACTTTTACCAACTGGTTCAGGGTAATGAGGTACCAATCATCAAGGTCTTTCTCGCGTGCCTTGACCAATTGTAGCTTCTCTTCGGGATAATAGATCAGTGTGCATATTTCTTTCTTTTCGGATTCGCGCAACGTATTGCCGAAAATTTCGTTCACTTTGCGCTTTACTGCGCCCGAAGCATTCTTCAGCACATGTTGAAAAGCCTCGTACTCCCCATGAATATCGGTAAGAAAGTGCTCCGTACCTTTGGGCAGGTTCAAGATGGCTTCGAGGTTAATTATTTCGGTACTGGCATCGGCAATCGTAGGAAAACTACGGGACAATAACTGCAAGTATCGAAGGTCGCCGGCAATGGCTTCAAGAGATATAGGATTCATTATACATTTAGGTTTATCAATAAAGAACTCAAAAACGTGTCTCTTTGTTCTTCGGTCATAATAAAAACATTAAAAGGAGCTGCGCGATGATAACGCGCAGGAACATACTAAGGGGATAAACGGTAGCATAGGCTACGGAAGGATTATCTCCGGGTATAGTATCGTTGGCATAGTTAAGTGCCATCGGATTGGCCATGCTTCCGCACAACATACCCGATACCGTACCAAAATCGATCTTCATCAGATTGAATGCGATAAAACCGATAATCAGAGTGGGTATCAAGGTCAGTCCCGCACCCAAAGCAATCCAGAGCAGTCCTTCGGGACGAAAGACCGTTTCAAAGAAGTGCGTGCCTGCATCAAGCCCCAAGCAAGCCAGATACATGGAGAGCCCAAGTGCACGAAGCATAAGGTTGGCACTGCGGGTGGTATAAGTTACCATATGCAGACGAGGGCCGAAGGTACCGATCAAAATACCAACTACAATAGGGCCGCCAGCCAAACCTAATTTCACAGGCGTACTGATACCGGGAATTGTAAGCGGTATCGCACCCAATGCCAAACCGAGAACAATACCCACAAAGACAGCTACCAGGTTAGGTTCTTTCAAACTCTTAACGGCATTGCCCAAAACCTTCTCTACATTTTGGAGGGCAGCAGCCTCTCCCACTACGGTTAAGCGGTCGCCCAACTGCAAACGCAATTCGGAAGTTGCGAGCAACTGCACGCCCGAACGATACACTCTACTGATGTTAATGCCGTAATGATTTCGCAAACGCAACGCACCCAACTTTTTACCATTCAGCTCGGGACGAGTAATTACGATACGCTGCGAAACAAGCTGACTATCAATCGCATTCCAGTCGATATCTTCTTTGTTCCAGTCCGTATTCTCCTGTTCGCCAAACAAGATGGTTAGTGCCACTGCATCCTTCTCGGCAGTAACAACCAGCAAGCGATCATTTTCCTTGATTACTTTCTCGGAAGTAGGAATACTCACATTGCCTTCTCTCCACAAACGGGAGATGACAAATTTAGAACGGCTCATATGAGCAATTTCCTTAACACTTTTATTAAACACAGCGGGATTGTGCACCTGAAAGGCACCAATATAGGTCTGGTTCGTTTCATCTTTCTCGGGTAGTTCGAGGTCTGCCTTGCGGGCCAGTGTTTTACGAATAATCAATACGGCCAGAATCACTCCGATCACTCCCAACGGATAGGCCACAGCACAACCCAATGCGGGTGTGTTGCTCTCAAGTCCCATCTGTTTCAGCGTTTGTTGCGCAGCACCCAGTGCCGGTGTATTGGTAGTGGCACCACAAAGAATACCCACCATATCGGGCAGTGAAACATTGGTACAGATACTGGCTATAACCGTAAACAGTGTGCCCAGCATAACCACGCCAATGGCAAGCATATTAAGCGTAAACCCTCCCGTGCGAAAGGAACTAAAAAAGCCGGGACCAACTTGCAGCCCCAATGCATACACAAAGATAATAAGCCCGAAACTCTCGGCATAGTTCAACATCTGTGGATCGATAGAGAGTCCGATGTGCCCTGCCAGAATACCGGCAAAAAAGACAAAAGTAACCCCCAGCGAGATACCGCAAATATGAATCTTCCCCAACCCTAATCCGATAGCTGAAATAAGCGAAAGGATAATGACAGCCTGCAAGGCCGAATGCTCTATGAACAAACTAGATAACCACTCCATTTAAAATATTGTGCCAATATGAGGCTGCAAAGATAGAAACTATTTACCCTCGGACAAAACTTTTACGTATCCATTTCATCCCGTACCAACGACGTACGAAGATAAAACCGCGTATATTTTCGTCGAGCAGGAAGGCAACCCACATGCCACAAATGCCCCATCCCCAATGAATACCAAACAGATACCCACCGCCAACAGCAACGCTCCACATCACAATAAGCCCTACATAAAAAGGATAATTTACATCACCCGCAGCCCTGAGGGCATTGGTAGCAAAAATATTGATCGGACGGCCTATTTCGAGCACTACATCAATCATAAGTATAATCATACCCATATGAATGATTTCGGGGTTTTGGGTTAATGCCCCCAATATGGTACGCCCGAAGATAGCCAGCAAACAAGATAGAAGAACGGTTATCATGACCGACTTTTTCATCACATATTTACCCAATAAGAAAGCGGCATGCGGTTTGTTTTCTCCAATCAGATGGCCGATACATATAGCTCCACCTTGTGCCATAGCAATACTGAAGAGGTAAACAAACATAATAATATTAACACAATACGTACGAGTAGCCAATGCCTCCACACCCAACATATTGATAAAGAACGTAAGCACAACCTGCGATGAACTATACGAAAGTTGCTCACCCGCCGATGGCAACCCTATCCGCATCAGATTCTTAAGCTCACCCCAGGGAAAGGGACGGAAATAAGCTAACGGGAAACGAGGAATATACTTGCGAAACAAAATAATAAAAAGAAGCACCATAGCTACACCACGACTGACTGCCGTAGAAATAGCAGCTCCCTCTACTCCCAGTTCGGGGAAACCGAATTTACCAAAAATCAACGAATAGTTGCCAATGATATTAATCACGTTTACCACCACCGTTACCAACATCGGGTAAATGGCTTTATTGGCACTGCGCAAAGCTGCCGAAAGCGTAAGCGAAATTGCCTGGAAGAAGGCAAAGCTACCGACAATACGCATATAATCTGCTCCGTCGGTCATCAATTCGGGTCCCAATCCCATCCAGCCAAGAATAGTCGTGTTTAATAAATAAAGAAACAAACTGATCAGCCCCCCTATCAACATATTTACCAATAAGGAAACGCCCACTACCTGCACTACTTTCTTTTGCATGCGTGCACCCAGATACTGTGAGCAGAGTACCGAAGTGCCTAAATTGATTACTTCAAAAACCAAAAAGGTAAGCATGATGATTTGGTTGACAACTCCTACGGCTGCCACACTATTGTCCGAGTGACGACTTAACATCAATGTGTCTACCGCCCCCAACATCATAATCAATAATGTTTCAATAAAAATAGGTGCCGCCAACTTGGCAAGTCTCCTTTTAACACTTTCTTGTTTTATTCTTTGTGTCACGCTGACTCCTCTTCTTTTTTCGGTGCGCAAAGGTATTTAAAATCAACGACAAAGGTAATTGATATAGATCAAGAAACGCAACAAAACAGTTAATAGAATAAATACTTTTATTAAAGAATGCTATAAATGGTGCTTTAATTATTGAAGTATTTGCAAATAGCTCAAAAGATGGTATCTTTGTACTGTGTTTTTCATAGTATTAGATTTAAGGTTAACAAAAAGATTGGCTGTCTGGGATAGATAGCCTTTTTTTATACCCGTATATCTCCTCTCTTTTCTTTCTGATCTCCTTCTGAACAAAATCCCATTTGAAATGTATATAGGTAGTCATTTATTATAAATCAATTTTAATATGAATACCTTTTTATCAAAAACAAATGTGGGGATGATCATTCTGTGCTCTCTCCTATGCTTTTCGGGATGTACCAAAAGTATTATCAATATTGACCTGGGCAATACACCCAATAACGGCACACCCGACAATAACAACAATGGTAGCGGCAACACCAAAACATCGTTAGTAACTTTTCATGCCACTGTCGAAAGCCGCAATATGACTCGGTCGCTCTCGCCCATGCAGAAAGGAATAGCATGTCTTATCTATGCCTATAAATCACCAATCAGCTCAATGGATGACATAGCAGAGTATGGATTATATGTAACCTCCAGCGCCGGTATATTAACAGGTGCCAATGGTTATAGAATGTATCTCCCAACCGGTGTGTATTCATTTTATGCCGTTTCTAACAATTCATATAGCACACCTGCTCAATTTACCGATGGTATATCGCATACCTTAGTCAATGGTGTCGATTATCTTTGGGCGAATAATAAATTACAGGATATCAACACCGAGCAGGTTAGCCAACCGATTACCTTCTTACATTCTGCCACGCAGGTTGTATTTGAAATATCAACCGATCCAAGTCTGAAATTAAACCAATTGGTTTCAGCTACAATCACCCCTTCTACTCCCGGTGGAACCATGAATTTGAGTAATGGAAGTATCACACCCGCCAGTAGCTATGCAGCACCGGTTCAAATGGGCATTAACGGAACGTTAGCACAATACATCATGCTTCCCTTAAGCACTACCGCCCCGATGAAACTTGTACTCAACGTATTGGTCAATAACGAAACGGTTGCTCGTACTTATAGCGTCGATGTACCCGTTCCCAATGGAGAGTTGAAGTCCGGAGACTCCTATCGATTCAGCGCTGTGATCGGCACAAGTTCAGTTTCTTTCTCTGATGTGAATGTCGTGTCATGGACCGATGTTGACGAAACAGGAAAACCTCTTTACCCTAGGCAACAACAGTAAAAAAAACTTTTACCGTTTATTATTTGGAACATAGATGGTTAAGGATTATCCGAGAAAATAGTTCATAAAAATCTTGCGGAAAGATTTGCATAGTTCAAAAGTTCGCCCTATATTTGCATCGCATTTGAGAGATAATGCAGGTCGCAAGGAAGTTTGGGTGAGTGGCTGAAACCACCAGTTTGCTAAACTGACGTACTCGCAAGGGTACCGGGGGTTCGAATCCCCCAGCTTCCGCTGATTTCTCATAAAAAAAGAGCTAAGTGAAATAATGCTTAGCTCTTTTTTAAATCTAACTTCGGTGGGTTCGTCTAACGGTTAGGACACGTGCCTCTCACGCACGTAATACGAGTTCGATTCTCGTACCCACTACA
>POVV01000297.1_pt1 | contig 37141 bp, 31 predicted proteins | sample 1560271 | NCBI WGS metagenome assembly POVV01 (sample SAMN08337232, study PRJNA429181) | Bioreactor metagenome, whole genome shotgun sequencing project. | biome: cows' rumen and soil; feature: anaerobic; isolation source: anaerobic chemostat enrichment culture, galacturonate as sole carbon... | reverse complement strand
ACAGGCCTTTATTTTTATGGTTCTGACGATTGTTTATCTCGCGATGGCATCTGAAGAACATTAATATTCACAACCCTGCTAAGTTTTAACTGAAATAAACTGGAGACTGTCATGGAAAACCTAAATATGGATCTGCTGTACATGGCTGCTGCTATAATGATGGGCCTAGCTGCAATCGGTGCTGCAATCGGTATCGGCATTTTGGGCGGTAAGTTCTTGGAAGGTGCCGCTCGCCAGCCTGATCTTATCCCATTACTGCGTACACAGTTCTTTATCGTTATGGGGCTAGTTGACGCCATCCCGATGATTGCTGTTGGTTTGGGTTTATATGTAATGTTCGCAGTCGCGTAACGTTAGATTTTGAAACCACACCAAATCGTTAAATTAGAAAGAGGCATTGTGCTGTGAATATTAACGCAACAATCCTCGGCCAGGCGATAGCGTTTGTCCTGTTTGTCTGGTTCTGTATGAAGTACGTATGGCCACCAATTATCAGTGCCATCGAAAAGCGTCAAAAAGAAATTGCTGACGGCTTAGCTTCTGCAGAACGAGCTAAAAAAGATCTGGACTTAGCGCAAGCCAATGTGACCGACCAGTTAGCTCAAGCCAAGGCTGACGCTCAGGTGATTATCGAGCAAGCTAATAAGCGTAAAGCTCAAATAGTCGACGAAGCTAAAGTTGAAGCTGAACAAGAACGCTCTAAGATTCTTGCTCAGGCTCAGGCTGAAATAGACGCAGAACGCAAACGTGCGCGTGAAGAATTGCGTAAGCAAGTAGCTATGCTGGCGATTGCTGGTGCTGAGAAAATTATCGAACGTTCCGTGGATGAAGCTGCTAATAGCGACATCGTTGATAAACTGGTCGCTGAACTGTAAGGAGGGAGGGGCAGATGTCTGAATTTATTACTGTAGCTCGCCCCTACGCCAAAGCAGCTTTTGACTTTGCCGTTGAGCAACAAGGTTTAGATCGCTGGCAGCAAATGCTGAGTTTTGCTGCTGAAGTTAGCCGTGATGACCAAGTCGCTGATTTGTTATCAAGCGCATTGGCTCCGGAGCATTTAGCAAATACGTTTCTTGCTATATGCGGCGAACAGCTCGACGAAAATGGTCAAAACCTGATTAAGGTCATGGCCGAAAATGGACGTTTAATCGTACTTCCTGACGTGTTAGAACAGTTTATTCAACTGCGTTCAGCACAGGAGTCAACCATTGAAGTGGATGTCACCTCTGCTACTCCATTGAATGACAACCAGATGGCTAATTTAGCCACTGCGATGGAAAAACGTTTGTCACGCAAAGTTAAGCTAAATTGCAAAATCGATAAGTCTGTCATGGCAGGTATTATCATCCGTGCGGGTGATATGGTGATAGATGGCAGCATTCGCGGCCGTCTTGATCGCTTGACTGAAGTATTGCAGTCTTAAGGGGACTGGAGCATGCAACTGAATTCCACAGAAATCAGCGAACTGATCAAGCAACGCATTGCTCAGTTCAGCGTTGTGAGTGAAGCTCACAATGAAGGTACCATTGTTTCCGTTAGTGACGGAATCATTCGTATTCACGGTTTAGCCGATGTTATGCAGGGCGAAATGATCGCACTGCCGGGCAGCCGTTATGCGATAGCATTAAACCTTGAGCGTGACTCCGTTGGTGCGGTAGTTATGGGTCCATATACCGATCTTGCTGAAGGCATGAAGGTAAAATGTACCGGTCGTATTCTTGAGGTTCCGGTTGGTCGTGGTTTGCTTGGTCGTGTTGTTAACACGCTGGGTGCACCTATCGATGGTAAAGGACCTGTTGAAAATGACGGTTTCTCTGCTGTTGAAGCCATCGCTCCGGGTGTTATCGACCGCCAATCCGTAGACCAGCCTGTACAGACTGGCTATAAGTCTGTTGACTCCATGATCCCAATCGGCCGTGGCCAGCGTGAGCTGATTATCGGTGACCGCCAGACAGGTAAAACTGCAATGGCGATTGATGCGATCATTAATCAACGTGACTCAGGCATTAAATGTATTTATGTGGCTATCGGCCAGAAAGCTTCAACTATCGCCAACGTTGTGCGCAAGTTAGAAGAACATAATGCATTAGCAAACACCGTTGTTGTGGTTGCGTCAGCATCAGAATCAGCCGCATTACAGTATCTGGCGCCTTATGCCGGATGTGCAATGGGTGAATATTTCCGCGATCGCGGTGAAGATGCACTGATTATTTATGATGACCTGTCTAAACAGGCCGTAGCGTATCGCCAGATTTCTCTGTTGTTACGTCGTCCGCCAGGTCGTGAAGCATTCCCAGGCGATGTGTTCTATCTCCACTCCCGTCTGTTAGAACGTGCTGCTCGCGTTAACGCTGACTATGTTGAAGCATTTACCAAGGGTGAAGTGAAAGGTAAAACCGGTTCTTTAACCGCATTACCGATCATCGAAACTCAGGCTGGTGACGTTTCTGCGTTCGTTCCGACTAACGTAATCTCCATCACCGACGGTCAGATCTTCCTAGAATCTAACCTGTTTAACGCCGGTATTCGTCCAGCGGTTAACCCGGGTATTTCCGTATCCCGTGTTGGTGGTGCTGCACAAACTAAAATCATTAAGAAACTGTCCGGTGGTATTCGTACTGCTCTGGCACAGTATCGTGAACTGGCAGCGTTCTCCCAGTTTGCTTCTGATTTAGATGATGCAACGCGTAAGCAGTTAAGCCACGGTCAGAAAGTTACCGAACTACTAAAACAAAAACAGTATGCTCCTATGTCTGTAGCAAGCCAGGCTCTGGTTCTTTTTGCAGCGGAACGTGGCTATCTGGAAGATGTTGAATTAGATAAAATCGGTAGTTTTGAAGAGGCTCTGTTAGCCTTTTCCGAGCGTGACCACGCTGAGCTGTTACAGCAAATCAACCAAACTGGCGGCTACAATGATGAGATCGAGGCTGGATTCAAATCTATCCTTGATACCTTCAAGGCAACCCAGTCTTGGTAATACCCAGCGGCCTTTAGGGGCCGCCAGGTAGTGAGGAGAAGCTGATATGGCCAACGCAAAAGAAATTCGAAGTAAGATCGGTAGCGTACAAAATACGCAAAAGATCACCAAAGCGATGGAGATGGTCGCTGCCTCTAAAATGCGTAAATCGCAAGATCGCATGGCAGCAAGCCGTCCTTATGCTGAGATGATGCGCAAGGTAATTAGCCACCTTGCCTTAGGTAATCTTGAGTATAAGCACCCTTATATGGATGATCGTGACGTTAAACGCGTAGGTTATCTGGTGGTGTCTACAGACCGCGGCCTGTGCGGTGGCTTGAATATTAACTTATTCAAAAAACTGTTGGCTGAAATGAAAGATTGGAGTGATAAAGGCGTTAGCGTTGATTTAGCAATCATCGGCTCTAAAGGCGCTTCTTTCTTTTCATCGGTCGGCGGTAATATCGTTGCTCAGGTGACCGGAATGGGTGATGCCCCTTCAGTTTCTGAACTGATTGGTCCGGTAAAAGTGATGTTGCAGGCTTTCGATGAAGGTCGTTTAGATCGACTGTATGTGGCAAACAATAAGTTTGTTAATACCATGTCTCAGTCGCCTGAAATAACTCAGCTGTTACCGTTGCCTAAGTCAGAAGATGAAGAGTTAAAAAATAAGTCCTGGGATTATCTATACGAACCCGATCCGAAGTCGCTGCTGGATATTCTGCTGCGTCGTTATGTCGAATCGCAGGTTTATCAAAGTGTAGTAGAGAATCTGGCTAGCGAGCAGGCTGCACGAATGGTAGCGATGAAAGCCGCAACCGATAACGGCGGCGAACTGATTAAAGAGCTTCAGTTAGTTTATAACAAAGCGCGTCAGACCAGCATCACTCAGGAACTCACCGAGATTGTCTCGGGAGCCTCAGCGGTCTAAAGCTAGGTTTAGGAATTACGTAGAGGATTCAAGATGGCTACTGGAAAGATTATCCAGGTTATCGGCGCCGTAGTGGACGTCGAGTTCCCTCAAGATGCTGTACCTAAAGTGTACGATGCGCTTGAAGTTCAAAACGATGTCAAACTGGTGCTGGAAGTTCAACAGCAGCTCGGTGGCGGTGTCGTTCGTTGTATCGCTATGGGTACCTCAGATGGCCTAAGCCGCGGTCTGAAAGTACTTGATTTAGAACACCCTATCGAAGTTCCTGTCGGTGTGGCAACTCTGGGCCGTATTATGAACGTGCTTGGTGAGCCTATCGATATGAAGGGTGACATTGGTGAAGAAGAGCGTTGGGCTATCCACCGCGCTGCACCAAGCTACGAAGATTTATCCAGTGCTAACGAACTGCTGGAAACGGGCATCAAGGTTATCGACCTGATTTGTCCGTTTGCCAAAGGCGGTAAAGTTGGTCTGTTTGGTGGTGCCGGCGTAGGTAAAACGGTAAACATGATGGAGCTGATTCGTAATATTGCGACTGAGCATTCAGGTTACTCGGTATTTGCCGGCGTTGGTGAGCGTACTCGTGAGGGTAACGACTTCTACCACGAAATGACAGAATCTAACGTATTAGACAAAGTATCTCTGGTTTATGGCCAAATGAATGAGCCACCGGGAAACCGTCTGCGCGTTGCGTTAACCGGCCTGACCATGGCAGAAAAATTCCGTGATGAAGGTCGTGACGTTCTGCTGTTTATCGATAACATTTATCGTTATACCTTAGCCGGTACAGAAGTATCAGCACTGTTAGGTCGTATGCCATCAGCGGTAGGTTACCAACCAACGCTGGCGGAAGAGATGGGTACACTGCAAGAACGTATCACCTCAACCAAAACGGGCTCAATCACTTCAGTACAAGCGGTATACGTACCAGCGGATGACTTAACTGACCCATCACCAGCCACAACCTTTGCCCACTTGGATGCAACCGTTGTATTAAGCCGTCAAATTGCTTCTCTGGGTATCTACCCGGCAGTTGACCCGCTTGATTCAACCAGCCGCCAGTTGGATCCATTAGTTGTTGGTCAGGAGCACTATGACTGTGCCCGTGGCGTTCAGTCTATTCTGCAACGTTATCAAGAACTGAAAGATATTATTGCCATCCTGGGTATGGATGAGCTATCAGAAAGCGATAAGCTGGTGGTATCTCGTGCGCGTAAGATTCAGCGCTTCCTGTCTCAGCCATTCTTCGTTGCTGAAGTATTTACCGGTTCTTCTGGTAAGTATGTATCGCTTAAAGACACTATCCGTGGCTTTAACGGCATCATGAACGGTGAATACGATCACCTGCCAGAGCAGGCGTTCTATATGGTTGGCTCCATTGAAGAAGCAGTGGAAAAAGCCAAGAAACTGTAATGGTGCAATGAGGAGGGCGACATGGCTGTATCAACTTTCCATCTGGATGTAGTCAGCGCGGAAAATAATTTATTTTCCGGCGAGGTGAAAAAAATCCAGGTGACGGGTAGCGAAGGTGAGTTGGGTATTTTTCCTCAACATACGCCGCTGCTCACTGCCATCAAGCCGGGCCTGATTCGCATTGTTAAGGTTGACGGTGATGAAGAGTTTATCTACCTATCCGGTGGTATTCTTGAAGTCCAACCGACTATAGTCACCGTTTTATCTGATACTGCTATCCGCGGACAGGATCTTGATGAAGCCCGGGCAATGGAATCCAAGCGCAAAGCGGAAGAACATATCCGTAATTCGCATGGTGACGTAGATTATGCACAGGCATCCGCAGAGTTAAGCAAAGCGATTGCAAAACTGCGCGTAATTGAGTTGACCAAGAAATTGATGTAATAAGTAAACACACAACATTTTGTTACGTGTTTTATAAAAGCCAGTCTGTTCGCAGATTGGCTTTTTTGTTATCTATTAAGGATGATTGATTACGATTATCAGGATAAGGAATGGAGTTCGAATGAGGAAGGTTGTTTTTATCGTTATCCTGCTGCTGATACTGATTGTCAGCTTGTTTATTTATAGAAATATTACCGATTACTTGGCGATGAATAATAACGCAACTGAAAGTACTGAGCAGGTATCGTCTTATCCTGAGCGTCCTGCGATACAAATTAAACCCGGCGATAGCTTGTATATCAGATTATTGAAAGCGGAAGATAAGCTGGAGTTATGGGCAACATCGGATGGAAAAAAGTATAACCTGTATAAGACCTATATTATCTGTACTTACTCCGGCGGATTAGGCCCGAAAAAAATTCAGGGTGATAAGAAAAGCCCTGAAGGTTTCTACTCAACCAATAAGAGATTACTTAACCCTAATAGCCAATATCATTTGTCTTTTAATATTGGCTATCCCAATGCCTTTGATAAAGCTAATGGCTATACCGGGGATTTTTTAATGGTCCACGGTGGCTGTGCGTCAGCCGGTTGCTATGCTATGACCGATCCTATTATTACCGAAATCTACCATCTGGTGGAACAGGCTCTTGATAGCGGTCAAAAGAGCATTCCTATTCATATCTTTCCATTTGCTATGACGCAGGAAAATATGAAAAATCATTTGGAATCAAAAGACTTTGCTTTCTGGCTGACGTTAAAGCCCGCCTATGATTATTTTGAACAAACTCAACAAGTTCCGCAAGTTGTGGTAGAAAATAAGATGTATAAGGTTATTGGTTATCAAGGATAACTGTAGAGAGGAATAAATATGGATATTGAATTTTTAGGCCACAAAAGTAAGCACAATCCTTCCGGCGGGCTATGTGACGAGTATCAGCTTAATAATATTGAAAACATTGAAGCTCTATTGTTATTTATTCGGGATAAAAAACAACAATACCCCGATAAAAAATTACTGCTCTCTTTAGATGATTTTTCTCAAGCCTGCTATACATCCGGCCATGCTCGAAATACTTACCATCTTGATGAGGTCGGAAGTTTAGATCTATCCTCAGTTTCACCTGAAGCATTTGAAGATGGTGAACATCAAGGATATTTATCTACACCTTCTGAGTTTTTTATTTGTCAGCATAATTTTAATCAATTGGTAAAAGATGCCATCTTTAGCGATGCGTGTAATAAGGGATTAACGTTATCGGAAGAATATATCGATGAGTGGGAGGATTATCAGAAAAGCCCGCTATCGATGTTCGATCAGCCTCTCTCAGCATTGCTGGTGCCGGTTAATCACGCTTATCAAACCTTAAGTGCTTTTCCTAATGGATATTTTTCGAGCGATCTTTCACCTGCGGAAAATTTCGCAGTGGCTAAGCGGCTTGAGGAACGTTACGGATTAGAACTTATCGGCGTTGGGGCATCTTATTTAGGATTTATCCGCAATCAACCACTGTCACATCAACAAATGTATGCCATGTCAGAGGATTTGTTATGCTTATACAATATTGCTGATAAGGATAAACAGGCCTATTTAGAAATATTTAGCCGCTGGTTGGCCGAAGGTGAGTTTTTCTGGTTGAGGTATGTTGAATAAAAAAAACGCCGCAAAAAGCGTAGTGCCTGTTAGCTAAGCATTTCGGCCTGATGTTATTCCACTTAATCGTCACCCCGTTTTTCAACGGGATGACGACTGTGTTGCTCTCTTGTTATCCCGGCTTTATTCATTACCCTTAACAGACAGGCATTACGCAAAAAACGGCGTTTTTTATTAAAACTATTACTTCTTCTTGGCATACTTCAGTGAATCTAGAGCCACGGCAAAAATGATAATGCTGCCCTTGATAATATATTGCCAATAAGGGTTTACCCCAACGTAGGTTAATCCATAGTTAATCACGGTAAAAATAAGTACTCCGGTGACGACACCGGCTACAGTACCGACTCCTCCGCTAAATGAAACCCCACCGACGACGCAGGCAGCAATAGCATCTAACTCGTACATAAACCCTAAGTTATTAGTTGCACTGCCAATTCGTCCCGCTTCAAGCAGGCCGCCAAAAGCATAAAACACGCCGGAAAGGGCATAGATTAAGATCAAGTTTAATGTAACGTTTACCCCGGAGACTTTAGCTGCTTCAGGGTTACCACCAATGGCAAAAATATTTTTTCCAAAGCGAGTTTTGTTCCACAGTATCCAGACAAAGATAATCGCAATGATGGCGTAAAACGTAATATAAGAAAGCTTGAAGTCCCCTAGTCGAATAAACCCTTGGGCAAACTGAGAGAACCGAGGATCGAATCCGGCGATGGGAGATGCGCCGACATAGTCGTAATACAGCGAGTTAACGCCATAAACGATAATCATGGTACCTAGCGTAGTAATAAATGGCGTCACGTTAAGATAAGCAATAATCAATCCATTAATTAAACCAATCAGGGCACCAACCAGACAGACTGCAATAATCACGGCGGCAATAGGAATTTCACCAAGTGAAGGAAATACTTTATTCACATTGCTCATCGACTGTAGCAAGGTTGCGGCAATCACGGCGGCAAGCCCGACCTGACGACCGGCAGAAAGGTCGGTTCCCTGGGTAACGATTAATCCGGCAACGCCTAATGCAATAATAATTCTTACTGAAGACTGAGTCAGAATATTGCTTAAGTTAAGCAAACTAAGGAATGAGGTGTCCTGAATAATAATGATGGCAAGTAACGCAAAAAGTACAATATAGATACCATTGTCTTTCATAAAATTTAAAACGGAGCTTTTATTTAGCGCACGCATAGTGGTGTTCCTTTGACTCATAAATATTTTGATGCCAACTGTAGGATTTCATTCTGGGAGGTTTGTTTGGTGTCGACGATACCCGCCATATGGCCATTGCTCATCACCAATATGCGATCGGTAATACCAAGTAATTCCGGCATCTCAGAAGAAATAATAATGATTCCTTTCTCTTTTTTGGCCAGTTCTATTATCAACTGATAAATTTCAAACTTCGCGCCTACGTCTATTCCCCTTGTGGGTTCATCAAGCAATAATATTTCCGGTTGGGTTAGCAGCCAGCGCCCGATAATCACCTTTTGCTGGTTTCCACCGGACAGAGAACCAATTGCGGTTCTGTGCCCCGGCGTTTTGACCCGCATAGAATCAATAACCCACTGAATATCACTTTTCATCCGTTTATTGTTTAGTAGTCCCAACTGGTTTCTATACATCTTGATATTAGAAATTAATGCGTTGAAACCGATATCTAAATGGGCATAAATTCCCGTAGCCCTGCGTTCTTCCGTCACTAAAGCAAAGCCGTTATTGATCGCCTCATTAGCACTGTTGTTATTGATTTCTTTGCCATTTAAATATATTTTCCCGGCAATTTTTTCTCGAATTCCGAATAGGATTTCTACTACGTCAGTGCGCCTTGCCCCCACTAAACCAGCAATACCTAATATTTCCCCTTTGTGTAAATCAAAAGAGACATCGATAACGGAAGGTTGTTTACGGGAGGTGAGATTTTTGGCCTGAAGAATGATATCGCCAATTTTGTTAGTTTTTTCCGGGAAGCGTTGGGTCAGTGAACGGCCAACCATCATGGCTATAATATCGTTCATATTTAACCCTTCTAACGGACGGGTAATCACCCATTGTCCGTCGCGAAGTACCGTAATTTCATCGCATAGCCGGAAGATTTCTTCCATCTTATGAGAAATATAAACAATGCCGCAGCCGCGATCTTTGAGTTTATTAATGATGCTGAATAGATGATTAACTTCCCGCTCAGTAAGGGACGATGTCGGTTCATCCATAATCACTATTTTGGCGTTATATGAGAATGCTCTGGCTATCTCAATCATTTGCATTTGTGATACAGATAAATTCGACACTTTCTCAGCAGGATCTATTTTGATATCCAACTCGTCAAAAATGGCTTTAGTGTCCTGATACATCTTTTTTTGGTCGACAAACATGCCTTTGACCGGATAGCGGCCAAGCCACATATTGTCCATAACGGTACGTTGAAGCACTAAATTTAGCTCTTGATGTACCATAGAAACGCCCTGTTCCAGCGCTTCTTTTGAACTATGGAAATTAACTTCTTTTCCCTGAAATATAATCTTGCCGCTGTCTTTGTTATAAATACCAAACAGGCATTTCAACAGCGTAGATTTCCCCGCCCCGTTTTCGCCCACCAGTGCATGAACTGAGTGAGAGCGAACATTAAGATTAACGTTATCTAATGCTTTTACGCCGGGAAATGACTTACTGATATTACTCATTTCCAATAAAAATTCGGTGGATGGCGTGATAGTCGCGTCGCTCATACAGCAGGCCTTACTTAAAAGGGGGCTGTGCCCCCTATTGTTATCAGTAAAATGGATTACTTAAATTTATCCAAATTGTCTTTATCTACGCCAACGTAAGGGATACGTACCACTTTGTCCTTAATCACCCATTGAGTTCCTTCCGTCGCCGGTTTTCCTTCAGCTAAGTTTTTAGATAATTGGAACGTTGCCTTTGCCTGATTACTGGCATCATTTAATACTGAACCCGCCATGGTTCCCTGCTTTATTAACGCTAAAGCTTCAGGTAGTGCATCAACACCGAATACCGGAATATTTGATTTGTTGTGGGCTTTTAAAGCTTCTATCGCACCCATCGCCATGGCATCGTTATTAGAAATAACCACTTCAATTTTGTCTGCGTTCGGGCCTGACAACCATGCATCCATTTTGTCTTTGGCCTGAGCGGTGTCCCACATAGCGGTATCGAGCTGAAGCTGAGCTGTTTTAATATTGAAGTTATCATTCAGGGTTTTTATTGAATAAGTGGTACGGGCTTCCGCATCAGGGTGGCCGGGTTCCCCTTTAAGTAAAACATATTGAATAACGCCGTCTTTATTTAAATCCCACTCAGGATGGGCTTTCCACTGCTTGGCGATTAACTCCCCTTGGATTACGCCTGATTCTTTAGAATCGGTACCGACATAGTAGGCTTTATCATAACTATCCAGTGCTGCTTTAGCGGGTTCTTTGTTATAAAAAACAACCGGAATAGATTCACCGCGGGCTTTATCAATAATGACCTGAGCCGCCGCCGGGTCTACCAGATTAATCGCTAATGCTTTAACGCCTTTAGCGATTAATACGTCAACCTGATCGTTTTGTTTTGACTGATCGTTTTGCGAGTCATTCATTAAAAGGGTGACATCTTTATCAGTGTTAGCTTCTTTTTCTATCGCCTTACGTACCACCGACATAAAGTTATCATCGTATTTATATATAGTTACACCGATCTTAGTGTTTGCCATCGTGGATACGGATGTTGCCATACAGGCACCAAACACCATCATAGCTAATAGCGTTTTTTTCATGAAAATCTCCATGCCTAAGCACTTGGGTTGATATACGGAGTGTCTGTTTAGCCATTAGTTTTATAAAACAAAAAGATAATGACCGTAGTAAATTCAGTGATTAAATTAATCCTAGTAGAGACTTAAAAGAATTCCACGGTCATGTTAATTATTAGTGATAAATATCACGCTGGAAAATGACTCTGTGTTGAAAGGCAGATAGAGAGGATGATTAGGTCACCGAATAACCATAAAACAGCAGCAGTATTTTGTGGTATTCATGGATATTTGAGGCACTAAAGCATGTCTTTTATGCGGCTGCTTAAAAAATCCAAGAAGCAGGTTATACGCGCCGATAGCTTTGTATTGCGATAATAAACGGCATTAATAGGTTGTAATACCTTTACCGTTTGTTCAGGTAATATCTCAACCAACTGGCCGCTTTTTCTGTCTTTATGGGTCATAAAGTCCGACAGACAAACAATACCTTCACCGGCTAATGCTAACTGTCTTAAGGTTTCACCGCTTGAAGCTGACAGTGCCGGGGTGATACGTAATAAATCCCCTTTTTCATCACTAAATGGCCACTCATTTAACTTGTCTATTTGAGTAAAACCTAAAAGCTGGTGATGATTTAAATCCTGAATATTGTTTATTGGTGGTCTGGATGATAGATAATCCGGGTGGGCTAACGCTCTGCGCTGGCTGGTCCCTAAATGTCGGGCATGGAGAGTGGAATCGCGCAGCGTTCCGATTCTAATAGCAATATCAGTTTTGTGTTCTAACAAATCGATAAAATGGTCATTAGTGTTAAGTTCTAACTCTATTTGCGGATAACTTCGGCGAAAATCACCAATAATGGGAATGATAGTATGCAACATAAAGGGGGATGCGGCATTAACCCGTAGCAGCCCGGCAGGTTGTTGGCGGCGTATTGCCATCTGATCTTCTGCTTCATCTACCGAAGCCAGAATATTTCGCGCATGAACCAGAAAGGCTTCACCTTCCTCCGTTAGTGCTAAACGGCGAGTAGTACGACTGAGTAGCGATGTTTCTAACTTCTCTTCCAACCGGCCTAGTGCCCGGCTAACGCCAGATACCGTCTGGTTCAGTTTATCAGCCGCTTTGGTTATCGAATTACTATCGACAACGGTCACAAAAGCCAAAAGTTCTTCGAGGGTAGTTTTCATGGTTATTTTTGATCATTGCTCAATGATACTGATTATTTAAGCCTATTTTTAGCAATAAAGACAGGCTATTTAATTGCCGTTATCTCGCTGTCATGCTTCAAGTTTTATAGGTACCTGTCCCATTTATTCAACTGAATCACTTACCTAAGGCTATCAGCTAGTCACACAATTAGTAACGGATAAGATTTATTCATTGATTGATTTGTATCATGAAGCTAACTAGTATCGATTATTGTGCGTTTATTCTACGGAATGTGGAAATGGCCCACGAAATAAGCAGAAGGAAGTCTGTGGTTAGCAATTAATTCATTTTTATGGAAACAATTATGCCGGATAACAAGGAATGTATAACCCAACCTACAGCCATTGACCTATTGGCTAATTTACCTGCTCCGTATGGATTAAATACCGATGCCGATAAGGCGCTGTTTGATTCAGCAATGCAACAGGCCGATCTTTGGCATCAGGCTCATAATCCGACTTATGCACAGCTGTGCACAGCTCAATCTCACCCGGTTATTCCCGTTGGTTTATTTAAAACCCTAGATTTAGCGACGCCAACGGGCGATCAGGGACAATGGCTTAATAGTTCAGGAACCGGAGATAAGGGCAAAACGCAGGTATTTTTCGATGCCACCAGCATGGCGCGGATCCAGCAGGGAATGGTACAAATTTTTATTGAAAACGGCTTAGTTTCTCCGGTACCAGCCCGATTCTTATTGCTCTCTCCTGACCCTTCTACCGGCGATCATGCCGGATATGCAACGGCATTCCTAAAATTTACCGCCTGTGCGCCGGTTCAGGAGTGCGTGTTTGCTGTGCAAGCCAACGGGCAGTTGGATACTAAGCTGGCATGGGATACCTTGCAGCGCTGGGCCAATGAGCCGGTACCGGTTTATATTTTCGGTCTGACGGTTTTCTTTGAACACCTGTGTTTGAGTCAGCCAGAATCATTTAGGTTAAAGGCCCCGGTCAGAGGACTAACCGGCGGTGGCTGGAAGGGGATGACCCAACGACTCGATCGCCAGCAAATTATTTCCGGACTAAAGCAGTGTCTGCAGGCACCGCTGGTGGATATCCGGGATATTTACGGTATGACAGAACATCCGCTGCACTACATCAGCTGTCAGGAAGGTCATTTTCATATTCCTGCTTACTCTCAATTCACCATCATTGATGCTGACGGACAATCGGCTAAGGCCGATCGGCCGGGTTTAATTCAGTTAGAGAATCCATTCTTTGCTTCATTGCCTTCTCATCGCTTACTGACTCAGGATCTGGGTTCATGGGGGGAGCATTGTCCATGCGGTCAATCAAGGCGTTTTCTACGCTATATTGGACGGGCAACGACGCCTGAAGGAACCTGTGCGGCAGAAGCAATATGAACGATGGATTGCCGGAAAGGGTAGCAAATATCAAAAAATGGCTTGCTCAATGTATTGAGCTAAATTTGGTGTTTTCAGCCGATCCGGCCACTCAGGCTTTTTGCTTAGCCCGTTTACAGCAACTATGCCATTCAGATTTACTCGAGCAAAAGGTCAGGAGTGAGTTGGCTGGCCAACACTGGCGGCCACCTTATCGTTTGTTATTTATTCTTTCAGAGAAAGATCCGTTAGCCACAATGGAAGGTTTTCTTGTGGCTTACCTTATCGGCAGCCGGATGCGTATTAAAGCCAGAGACTCACTCAACTGGTTAATGCTGCTGCGCCGGGAGTTGGGTCTTTCAGCCGATGATTGTGAAATCTATGATTGGCAGAGTGATAGCCAAGATGATGTGAAATTATTGCAGGATATTGATACGGTTCTGTTAGCCGGCGGTGAAGCCCTAATCAGGCATTATAGAATGATGACTCCGGCTCATATTCGTTTGATTGAGCTGGGGCCTAAACTGAGTGGCATAGCCCTATTTGGCCAACGGCTTCCTCCTCTTGATACCATTTTGACCGATGCGTGCCTGTTTCTTCAACAGGTATGCAGCTCGCCACGCTTTATTGTTGTCGAAGATAAAACCGCCGCTGAGCAACTTTATCATCAGCTACAGCAGCATCTGGATCGGCTACCTTTGTTAGCAGAAAGCGATAGATTGGTGCAGCTAACCAAAGCCCGTGAACTGGCAATGCACTATATTGTGCAGCCAGATTTAGGGAAAATTAGCTATAGCCAACGTTCTGGCTGGGGCGTTACCTTAAGTCACTCCTTTTCACCTGAGCTTTGGCTGCCTAAAGGCTTCCAGATTGTTATTGGCTCGATTGAAAAAAACTTGGAACAGGCTGAACGGCGCTGGCCGGGGCGGCTGCAAACTTTAGGATATTGGGGAAAACAAACTTGCCCTCAGGTGGGTAGCTTTACTCGCTATTGTCCGATTGGCTCTATGCATGCCCGCCCGTTACTGGCACCTCATGATGGATTTTTTATGTTGTCGGCGTTAGTCAGATTTATTCACAGGGAAGATTATTTATCATGAGCAGACCGCGCATTTTTGTGACCGGCGGAACAGGGTTTATTGGCTCTCATTTATTACCAAAGCTCTACCAGCAGGGTTATGCGCTGACCGTTTTAGTCCGATCATCAGAATTAAAAAAAATTCCCGGCCGGCCGGAATTGCCACCGGAAACAAGGCTAGTCATTGGAGATATACGACAGCCAGACAGTTACCGGGCAGCACTGGAAAACCATCAGGCGCTGATTCATATGGCGGCAGATTATCGCGTTGGTTTACCTGCTTCCTGCGCTGCTCGTCGGGGAATGTACCACACGAATGTGACGGCAACGATGGAACTGTTTGATGCGGCTCAGCAAGCTTCGATTCCTCAAATGGTTTATTTGAGTACGACGGCGGCATTAGGTGAGACAGACGGTACTTTTCCCGACGAAACTCATCGTCATAACGGGGTTTTTCGTAGCTACTACGAAGAGACTAAGCAGATAGCCCATACTTTGCTATTACAGCGACAGCAGCAGGGCTTACCCATAAATATTGCCATCCCGGGCGGCGTATTCGGACCGGGTGATGCCAGCGTACTCAGCCAGACAATCAATGCCTACTTTCGCGGCAAGATCCCCTTCCAAATAACCACTACCAGCAATTTTCAGTTATGTCATGTTGAACGTCTTTGTCATGGACTGGTCCAACTCGTTGACTCACAAATTCAGGGCCAAAATTTTCTGTTTACCGGTAAAGATTTTTCGATGCCTGAAGTTTTTGCTCTATTGGCTGAAGTGAGCCAGCGTGACATTCTACCTTCACGTTCGGTTTCTGCTTTAAAACCTGTGGCATGGGCAATGGATAAACTGTCATTTACTGGTTTTACGATGCCGCTTTCTCAGGAAGCGCTGAGAATTATGGACGGTAGCACTTATATGTATTGTTCTGATAAGGCGATAAAACAGCTTAACTGGTCAGCGGGTGATCCTTATCAGGAACTCAAGTTGTTTGCTCAGGCCATGGCTGAACAGGCCGTGAAGGATGTACGGTCTGCTAAAAAATAAAGGATTAACGATGAAGGTCATTAGATTACAAAGCCCATGGGGTTCCGTCAGCGTAGCGCTGGATAACCCGCAGTTAATGACCGTTGAAGGAAGTTCTGACAAGGCGGTATTTTTTGGGCAAGGATATGGTGCCGTTCGTTTTCGGCTCTGGCAATTAGATCTCTCTCGACGTGTCGGTGCCGGTGAGCTATCACAAATTATGGGTGCCGGTGCGCTAAGGACCGATGTATTTCAGCGTCGACTAGGATTAAAAGCATTAGCTGAGCGTGCAGAAGCCAGTGATGCCAGTGCCGATCCTTCATCATGGCAAGGCCAGCAATATCAGCATATTCAGGCGTATGTTGCCGGAATGAATCAGGCATTATCCGATCAACGTCTGTTACCGGCTGAATGTCTGATGTTGAAATATCGTCCGCGTCCTTTCAGCATAACGGATGCTTATTTACTTGCTCAGCTAAAGTATTTTATCAATTCCGCCTGGCAATATGAGCTGTTCCATACCCGTTTAGCCGGGCGTTTAACGCCTGAACAGCATCAGCAGCTGTTAACAACTGTCAGCCAAGAAGGTAACCCGATCCCCCCTCTGCCTTTAGATGCTAACGGTCAGCGTTTTGTTGATGTTGAAGAGGCATTGCGTGATGGTCTACTGGGCATGAAACACCTTGGCCTGGCATCGCCGGATACCGGCTCTAATGTGATTGCTATCGGTGGTCAGCACACTGAATCTGGTTTGCCGCTGTTAGCTGCCGATCCCCATATGGGCCATGTCAATCCCGGTTTCAATATGATGTGTAAGCTGGTGAGTGATGAAGGGCTGTATGCCGTTGGTTCCCACTTCCCCGGAGCGCCGGGAATTATCGTCGGTCGTAATAGGCACGCAGCCTGGGGAATGGTCGGTATTATGGCCGATAATCAGGACCTGTTCTGGGGCAAAATTGATTTAGCAGAACAGCGGGTTGAAACGGTAGACGGCTGGGTTGCTCTGCAAAAAGAAGATCAGCAAATTGCCTGTAAATCCGGAAAATCTCATGAATTTACTTCTTATGGTTTCTCACACGGCAGGCTGCTTTCTGAAAAGGACGGCTACGGCCTGTTTTTACGCTGGCCTGCACTGGAGAATCCGCAAGGGGATATTACGCTCTACTCATTGGCTAAATGCCATAACTGGCAAACTTTCCGCGCCAGCCTGACCCATGTTCATAACTCTCCAATGATGGTCGGATATGCCGATATTCATGGTGATATTGGTTTACAGGCGATGGGATATATTCCTAAAAGAAAACGTGAGATCGGTAGCCTGATTCTTAATTTGGCCAATCCGCATCATCAATGGCAGGGATTTGTCCCCTTTGATGAACTGCCGGTTAAACATAATCCACCGGAAGGTTATGTGGCTTACGCCAATCAATACAGCGAGTCATTATTTAGCCATAAATGTGCGCTATCGAACCGCTGGCATCCGCCTAGCCGGGCATTACGGATTAGTGAGTTAATTGAGAAAACATCACGGCATAATCTGGAGAGTATGCAGGCGATTCAGGATGACAAATTAGATATTTTCGCCCGCCAGTCCTTACCTTTTTTACTCTCTTATTTAACCGAACCTTCGATACTGTCAGAGTGGGATGGCGATACGAGAAATATTAAAGCTTCTCAGCTGTTTGATTTATGGATTCAACACCTGACAACCAAAGTCTTACGCAAAGTACTTAAACGCGGTTCACGGATGCTATACGTCGATTTTTGGCCGGGTTGTCGCTGGAATATTCTGACTATTTTACAGCATCATCTAGAGGATTGGCAGTATCAACAAGATTCGGTAAGACAGCTGGTACAGGATGCCTACATTGCCGCCATGGATGGATGCAGCAACTTAGCTTTACCGGTGGTTGAATTTCAACACAGCATTAAACGCCCGGAGTGGGTAAGAAAATTACTCACCGGTAGCTATCCTTATCAGGGAGGTAATCGGGAAACCATTCATGCTACCCGACAAAATACTGATTTTCTCACTCAAACTCAGACCGGTGATAGCACACCAGTACGCAGCAAACCCTACACCTTTGGTCCGGGCTTTAAGATTTTGTGTGACCTGAGTGAAAATGGTGAAATGAGATACATGATGAATACGCCGGCTAAAGGAAACCCTTTTAGCTGGCAGTTAAAACCGACATTGCAGCGTTGGCAGGCAGGCTTGCGCTGGAGTATGACGACTCCTTCTCCTAACGGAGAAAATAAAAACGGTCGTGATTAAGTTATCTATCCATTAGACGTTATTGGACCTATTTAGCCAACCAGAGGGATTTATGTATGGCTGTCGTTAAGCAGTGGCAAAAAACAGGACATCCGGCGCGCTTGTGGCACTCATTGCCAGATAGTGCGATACAGTGTGAGCTCTGTCCCAGAGCCTGTAAAATCAGTGTTGGGCGCACCGGGACTTGCCGTATGCGTCGTAATGAGAACGGATCGTTAGTTAGCCTGAACTATGGTAAGTCCGTACCAATGACTCAGGAATGTATTGAAACTGAAGCTGTTTATCATTATGCCCCGGGAGAGCAAATTCTTTCTTTAGGTAATATTGGTTGTATGCTGCGCTGTGATTTTTGCCAAAACTGGACCACCAGTCAGGCGCGCTATGTACAAGACAGCAATGTGATGTATTACAGCCCGGAGGACGTTGTTAATTATGCCCTTAAGCATAATATCCGTGTACTTTCATGGACCTATAATGACCCGATTGTCTGGCATGAATTTGTGATGGATACCGCCAGATTAGCGCGTCAACATGGGCTAAAAAACCTGTATAAAAGTGCTTTTTATATCAGTGAGAAAGGTATTGATGATTTACTTGAAGTGATGGATATCTTCAGCATTTCCCTTAAGTCGATGCAGGATAGCTTCTATCGCAAATTTACCTCTGGCCGACTACAGCCGATTCTGGACGGAATTAAACAAGTTTATGCGGCCCGTAAAGGTGGGAATGGCCCGCATCTGGAAGTATCTAATCTGTGTGTTACCGGCCGAAATGATAATTTGACCGAAACCCGCCGGGTTTCTGACTGGATGTTAAATAATCTGGATGCTGAAATTCCGCTACACTATGTGCGCTTCCATCCGGATTATCGCTATACCAACGTTGAACGAACCTCTATTCCCTTTTTGGAACAGGCCAGACAGCAGGCCATTGATGACGGTATGCGCTACGTTTATCTGGGAAATGTGTTTGATACCCAGAGTGCTAATTCCTATTGCCCTGAATGTCAGACCCAATGGGTTCAACGCAGCGGCCTGATTGCTCAATCTTTCTTGGATAACGGCCATTGCCCTCAGTGTGGAATACCGTCGCCGATTCTGCTGCCATGGCAGGCTGAAAAAGCCAAACCGGTGATTGCTGAAATACCGTCGGGTTTAGTGTGTTCTACCCATATGTTCCGCGGGGCTATTCAAGCCTGTCATGTTGAGCAGTCTAATGACTCTCAACTGTTCTACCAATTTATTTCAGCCACTGGTCAGCCTGTGGGTGAAGTGGGTACCAACAGTTGCGATCGCTTTATGCTGTCAAAAAGTGACGAACGGGCTGAAGGCATCCGCCTTTACCATCCGGAAAATAATAAGTGCCAAATCTTTGAAGTTTACGATCGGGCCCACTTTCCGGTGACCGGCGCTGAACAAACCAATAAGGCAAGTGAAGACGTTCCGCTAACCTTCCTGCCGCTTAGAGGACGCTGATATGCCGTTAAACTGGGGATATTCGGCGATACGGGCTCAATCGATCGCCGCTAAGCTTCGCCGAGCAGGGCTTGGCGCTAAACGCCAGAACCTGCCGGTGATTTACCTTCCCGGTATTCTTGGTACCAAGCTATACGATCGCCAGCAACAAAAATTCATCTGGGGAGGCGCGGGCGGTTTTTTTGCCCGCCAACCTTATGAGTATCAAAATACTGAAGCCCAGAGATCTCGGATATTAGCCAGTGAGCAGCTTCATGCTTTTACTATTGTGCCGGGTTTAGTCCACACACTGGTTACGGCAGAGTTAAAGCAGGTTTTACAAACGGCGCTGGGTTATCAGGAAGGTCAGGATCTGTTTTTTCTGGGTCATGACTGGCGGGCCGATCATCGCCAGCTAGCAGACCATCTGGATGCTGAAATTCAACGCTTGAAAACCATATTTGGTGCAGATCAGAAAATAGTGCTGATAGGGCAATCAGCTTCAAATCTGGCCGTTCGTTATTGGCTGCGCCATACTTCAGCAGAAAATCGTGAAACTATTGCCAAATGGTACTCCTTTGGCCCGCCATGGCAGGGAACATTTCACGCATTATCTATGATGGAAACCGGGTACTATGCGGCAACCCGATATCTTCATGGTTTCTCGCCTGATGATATCGCCGGTTATCCCAGCGCTTACCAACTTCTTCCTGCTAATCCGAATGTTATTGATATTCACGGGCAGCCACTGAAGGATTTTGATATTTATAATCCGCAGTGCTGGCAGGAGTACCAGATAGGGCCATATCGAACATCGGGTGGTGATATTTCATCTCAATGTCAGCGGGTAAGAGATCGATTGGGGCAACATTTACATCAGGCCAAAGAGTTTGCAGCCAGCATTACCGGCGTCAGCCAGTTGGAACAGGCGGTGCCTCAGGTTTGGTATTTAAGTGATAATAACCAAGCGGTAAAAGCGGCGGTTTACCATCGCCAGCGTTGGTACTTACAGGCAAAAAATATTTTACGAGATATTCCCCAATTGGCGTCACAGACGCTGGCCGCCGGAGACGATCATTTACCGTTAAACGGTCTGCTTGACCATCGTTGTGGTCCGATAGTTCGCGATCCTAATCATCAACCATGGGGAACAAGCTACATTTATGTTAGCCAGGCCAGAACCCATCGCGCATTGATTAATCATACGCCTAACTTGCAGAGTTTAGCCTTTGATCTGGCGGTAGAGCGAGAGAAGTCAATATAATGCGGGGGTTAAAATATTTATCTCTGTGGATAATAGCTGGATTTTTCCAGCGGTTTATTAACTTATTACGCGATAAGAAAAAAGCGGTTTATTACCGCTTATAACGCGTTATTATTTCACCGTAATGCCGCAAAATCTGTCTCCGAATGCAGACGGTTTTTTTGTTATTTAAGCGTAAACCCGCTTTTTTTCATCATCCCTTATGCCATAAGGCTTGAGCGTAGTTTTCGATGAAAAATAAGTAGCAATTTTATTGCTAAACAGGTTTACTTTCGCCAATCAAATTTTTAGCAGGTCGTTTATGTCAATGTCTCAACATAGCGTAGCTATTCTTGCCGCCGGCAAGGGTACGCGTATGTATTCAGATCTTCCTAAGGTGCTGCACCCGTTGGCGGGCAAGCCAATGGTACAGCACGTTATTGATACAGCGTCTAAACTTGGTGCAAAACAGGTTCATCTGGTTTATGGCCACGGTGGTGACCTGCTGAAAAAAACCTTAGCCAATCAGCCAATAAATTGGGTTTTACAGGCTGAACAGCTGGGTACCGGCCATGCGATGCAGCAGGCTGCCCCCTATTTTTCTGACGATGAAAACGTTTTGATGCTATACGGCGACGTGCCGCTAATTGCCGAAGAGACGCTTGATCGCTTAATTAACGCTAAGCCGGAAGGCGGAATTGGCCTGCTGACCGTTAAGCTTGACGATCCTAGCGGATATGGCCGCATCGTGCGCAAAGATGGCCAAGTCGTTAGCATCGTTGAACACAAAGATGCGACCGCTGAACAGCATAAAATTAATGAAATCAATACCGGTATTCTGGTTGCCAGCGGTAAAGATTTAAAGCGCTGGTTAGCTAAGTTAGACAACAACAACGCTCAGGGCGAATTCTATATTACCGATATCATTGCGCTGGCCCATGCCGAAGGTAATGCTATCGAAGCGGTTCATCCTACCCGCTTAAGCGAAGTTGAAGGGGTCAATAACCGCCTTCAGCTTTCTCGTCTGGAAAGAGTTTATCAATCAGAACAGGCTGAAAGCCTGCTGCTTGCCGGCGTTATGCTTAACGACCCGGCTCGTTTTGACCTGCGCGGTGAGTTGGTTCACGGTCGCGATATTACCATTGATACCAATGTCATCATCGAAGGAAAAGTGGTGCTAGGAGATCGGGTATTTATCGGCAGCGGTTGTGTGCTGAAAGACTGTGTGATTGGTAATGACAGTGTGATTAGCCCTTACAGCGTAATAGAAAATGCTGAATTAAACGTTGGCTGTACCGTGGGTCCTTTTGCCCGCCTGCGCCCGGGTGCTAAGCTGGAACAAGATGCTCACGTAGGTAACTTCGTTGAAATCAAAAACTCCCGTTTGGGTAAAGGCTCTAAAGCCGGTCATCTCTCCTATCTGGGCGATGCAGAAATCGGCGACCGGGTGAACATTGGTGCAGGAACGATTACCTGTAACTACGACGGTGCGAATAAGTTTAAAACCATTATCGGTGATGACGTATTTGTCGGTTCTGATACTCAATTAGTTGCTCCTGTCAGCGTAGCCAACGGCGCAACTATTGGTGCCGGAACCACGGTGACCAGCAATGTGGGTGAAAATGAGCTGGTAATTAGCCGGGTTAAGCAAAAGCACATTACCGGTTGGCAAAGACCGGTTAAAAAGAAATAACTTAGTTTTATTACAGAATACGGGAGGGGAATCCTCCCGTATCTGATTGATGGCAAATCGAAAGTTTAAATTTATTGGTTGTAAAGACTCAAACGGAGAGAGAGGGTTACGTTAGGGTCGTAGCAGCCAACAAATGTGTCAGGCAATCTTATTACCTTTTGTTATTGGCCTTGTTTTCTCAACCAGACTAATACCAAAACATAATAATCCCCATCTCTACAGGCTCGGGGAAGCCGGAAATCCGGCAACAAAAGGTCAAGGGCATCGAACAGAATCAGGATAATCATCCGGTTCTTTAATTAGGAATATAAACGATGTGTGGAATTGTTGGTGCAGTAGCACAACGAGATGTAGCTGAAATATTGTTAGAAGGTTTACGTCGTCTTGAGTATCGCGGGTACGACTCTGCGGGGATTGCTGTGGTTGATGAAGGCAATAATCTTCAGCGCATTCGTCGCTTAGGCAAAGTAAAAATGCTGAGTGAAGCGGTTGACGCCTCTCCGCTTAAAGGCGGTACAGGAATCGCTCACACCCGTTGGGCGACGCACGGTGAACCTTCTGAAAGTAATGCTCATCCTCACGAGTCCGGTTATATCGCCGTGGTGCATAACGGCATTATTGAAAACTACGAGTCTCTGCGTGATGATCTTATCACCAAGGGCTACGTTTTTACTTCCGAAACAGATACCGAGGTTATTGCGCACTCAGTGCATGATGAACTCAAAAATAACAGTGAATTAAGCCTGCTTGAAGCCGTACAACGCGTAGTAAAAATTCTGCGCGGTGCTTACGGTACGGTTATTCTCGATCGTCGCAATCCAGACATCTTAATTGCTGCCCGTTCCGGTAGCCCGATGGTTATTGGCTTAGGCTTTGGTGAAAACTTTATTGCTTCCGATCAACTGGCGCTGCTGCCGGTAACCCGCCGCTTTATCTATTTAGAAGAAGGTGATGTGGCTGAAGTAACCCGCCGTTCTGTCACCATTTTTGATAAACAAGGTGAGTTGGTAGAGCGCCCCGATCTGGAATCAACCAGTCAGTATGATGCCGGTGATAAAGGGGTTTATCGCCACTACATGCAAAAAGAAATTTATGAGCAACCTCTGGCGATTAAAAACACCCTTGAAGGGCGTTTAAGCCACGGTCTGGTTAATCTGGATGAGCTGGGCGAACCAGCCATGAAGCTGCTGGAACAGGTTAAACATATTCAAATCGTTGCCTGTGGCACCTCCTACCATTCAGGTATGGTTGCCCGTTACTGGTTTGAAGCCCTGGCCGGTGTGCCTTGTGATATCGAAATTGCTTCTGAGTTCCGCTACCGCAAACCGGCAATGCGTAAAGGCAGCCTGCTGATCACACTGTCACAGTCCGGTGAAACGGCAGATACGCTGGCGGCATTACGCTTATCTAAAGAGCTTGGCTACTTAGGTTCTCTGGCTGTTTGTAACGTCCATGGCTCTTCGCTGGTGCGTGAGTCTGATATGGCTCTGATGACGCGTGCCGGAGTTGAAATCGGCGTGGCGTCAACCAAAGCCTTTACCACTCAGCTCACGGTACTGTTGCTGCTGGTTGCCAAAATGGGCCGCCTGCACGGTATGCCAGAAAAAACAGAGCATGATATCGTTCATGCTCTACAGGCTTTACCAAGCCGTATCGATCAAATGCTGTCGTTGGATAAAACCATTGAAGCGCTGGCTGAAGGTTTCTCTGATAAACATCATGCGCTGTTCTTAGGCCGTGGCGATCAGTATCCGATTGCGATGGAAGGGGCGCTTAAATTAAAAGAGATTTCTTATATTCATGCCGAGGCATATGCCGCCGGAGAGCTTAAGCATGGACCGTTGGCCTTAATTGATGCCGATATGCCAGTCATTGTGGTTGCACCTAATAACGAGCTGTTAGAGAAGCTTAAATCGAACATTGAAGAAGTCCGTGCCCGTGGCGGTCAACTTTATGTGTTTGCTGCCGAAGATGCTGGCTTTACCAGCGTGGAAGGCATGACCATTATTCCATTGCCTTATGTTGATGAGCTGGTGGCGCCGGTATTCTATACCATACCGCTACAGTTACTTTCTTATCATGTTGCGCTGATTAAAGGTACCGATGTCGATCAGCCGCGCAATCTGGCTAAGTCTGTTACCGTAGAATAATGATATAAATAATTAAAAACCCCGAAATAACATTAAATTATTTCGGGGTTTTATTATCTTAATAAGTAGCTAAAAATATATTCCAACTGCCCTCGTTTTTACTTATAAAACCCCCGATATTTCATCTTAAATTCTTATCTAAAATAAGCGTTTTTTATTTATAGTTATAACTTTGTTATACTCGCCTCCGCGATTTTTATTATTAGTGGTTTTTTATACTGATTCACTATTATTTAATTGCTTTTATTGTGTTGTTTTTAATAAGAAAAATAATTTCATAAGGAAAAATCCCCACCATCATTCTTAGCTATTTTTTATACCAAGGAGAACTCATATGAGTCATCAGGAAGTGCCGGAACAGGCCTCCCCCCGCAGTAAAATTAATGCCCCCGTCTTCTATACTGCAGCGGTATTAATATTGCTACTGGTCCTTTATGCGGTGCTAAATCCGGAACATGCCAATGCACAGTTCGGTACAATTCAGAAGCATATTGTTGAAAAACTAGGCTGGCTATATATTCTGGCCGTTGCCCTAATTCTTATTTCTGTCACTTATTTAGGCTTATCCCGTTACGGAAATATTAAGTTAGGTCCGGACCATTCTCAGCCTGATTTTAGCTACCCTTCATGGTTTGCCATGCTGTTTTGCGCCGGTATGGGCATCGGCCTGATGTTCTTCGGCGTTGCCGAGCCGGTTATGCACTACTTAGCCCCACCGGTTGGTGAAGCCGGAACCATTGAAGCGGCGAAAGAGGCAATGAAGCTGACCTTCTTCCACTGGGGATTACACGCCTGGGCTATTTATGCCATTGTCGGACTTATTCTGGCCTTCTTTAGCTATCGCCACGGATTGCCTTTAACCCTGCGCTCAGCGCTTTACCCTATTATCGGCGATCGGATTTATGGCCCTATCGGCCATGCTGTCGATATTTTTGCGATTTTAGGTACCGTTTTTGGTGTCGCTACCTCAATGGGCTATGGCGTTCTTCAGGTAAATTCAGGGCTTAATTACCTGTTTGATGTACCGGTTAATGAAACTACCCAGGTGATTTTGATTGTGGTCATAACCGCCATGGCGACGCTGTCAGTGGCGACCGGGTTAAACGGCGGCCTGCGTCGTTTATCTGAACTCAATCTGGTGTTGGCGTTTATTCTATTAGTTTTAGTCGGGGTATTAGGTCCGACGGTTCTACTGATGAAGGCCTTTGTGCAAAATACCGGGGCTTATCTGTCTGAGATTGTGAGTAAGACCTTCAATATGTACGCTTATGAACCCTCAGACGGGACTAAAGATTGGCTAGGCGGCTGGACCTTATTGTATTGGGGTTGGTGGCTATCATGGTCTCCGTTTGTCGGCATGTTTATTGCGCGGGTTTCTCGCGGTCGTACTATCCGTCAGTTTGTGATTGGTGTGATGTTTGTTCCAGCCGGATTTACGTTGCTATGGATGACGTTCTTCGGCAATACCGCCATCGATCTGATTATGCAACATGGCGCTACTGGATTAGCGGAAGCGGTGCAGCGTGACTCTTCGGTTGCCCTGTTTAAATTTTTAGAATATTTCCCGTTTAGTCGGATATTGTCGATTTTTGCCACTGTGATGATCATTGTCTTCTTTGTCACTTCGGCTGACTCCGGAGCGATGGTTGTCGATATGCTGGCCTCAGGTGGTGATGATAAAACGCCGCTGTGGCAACGCATTTTTTGGTCATCGCTGATGGGGGTTGTGGCGATTTCTCTGCTGTTCTCCGGCGGATTAAGTGCTCTGCAAACCATGACGATTGCGGCAGCATTACCTTATTCCATGGTTCTGCTATTGTCGGTTTATGGTTTATTGAAGGCATTACGCGTTGATGCCTATAAGCGCGACAGCCAGCAAATGACAACCCTTGCGCCGACCGGTAGCCGTAATCCAATTCCTTGGCAGAAACGGATCAGAAATATTGCTTATTTCCCTAGGCGCTCCCACGTAAAGCGCTTTGTCGATGAGGTGGTGGCACCGGCAATGGTTATGGTAGGAGAAGAGCTGCAAAAGCAGAATATCAGCTACCAGGTGATCGAAGGTGATAATGACAGAAAAATGATTGAAGTCGATCTTGGTGAAGATATGAACTTCACTTATGGCATCAGGCTGCGCTCCTATATACAGCCGGCGTTCTCAATTCTTGATATTAAAGATGAAGACCGGAACGAGGAGCAGAAGTATTACCGAGCTGAAGTTTTTTTAAGAGAAGGCAGTCAGGATTATGATGTGATGGGCTGGACCAAAGAACAAATTATTAATGACATTCTTGACCAGTATGAAAAACATCTGCATTTCTTACACTTAGTCCGATAAAATGGACCGGTATCTTCGATTAACGAGGATACCGGTTTTCTGCATTTAATTGCCCAAACTCCAGACAAATGAATGTTGCTCACAGCCTTGTTTCGGTTGGTATAACGCTGCAATTCTCCCCAGCCCGCCGGCCGGCAATCCTTGACCCACCTCTTCGAGAACATCGGCTGAAAGAATACGCCGGCGAAAAGATTTTTTCTCGATGCTCTTTTCCAGCAGCTCTTCAAATGCCTGTTGTAGTTGGGTCAGCGTGAACGGCGAGCTAAGTACATGGATCGGAATAATGGTATAAGCCGTTTTACTCTTAAGACGCGCTCTGGCTTTGGCTATTAATTCCAAATGGTCAAAGGCGAGATCGAGCTTAATGGCTTGTTCATAAGGCCACCAGCGCACGTCGCTAACGGAGTCTATAAATTTTGACGTCGGGGCATAGGGTATCAGCGCCATATAAAGAGAGGTCACTGACCAGCCCCGAGGATCGCGGGTGGCATTACCCACGGTTTCAACCTGTTCCAGATGAGGCGTGGTGACGCCGGTTTTTTCGGTGAGCTTACGCAGCGCGGAGCTATGCAGATCTTGATCCTGCGATTGATCGATAAATCCACCCGGTAAAGCCCAGCGTTCTTTATAGGGGAATTCTCCCCGTTCAATCAACAGCACGTGCAGCTTGCCATTGAGAATAGTGAATATACCGATATCGATCGACAGCAGAGGAATATCATAACGATGAACGTTATAATTTTTCAGATACTCTTGTTCAGACTTATACATAATTTAATTATCCATCAGAGTAACAAACAACAATAGTACTTGCCTATTTAGTGGCTAAAAGCCAATAATATAGATATCAGTTTATCAGTGCAAGATTGAACTGATACCCGCTTATATTATTACGGTGAGACAGACTCGCCGTCTTACTTTATCCGCAAGGAGCTTGCGATATGAACAAACCCTACGACTTCACCGTCTTTATTGGCCGTTTTCAGCCATTCCACACCGGGCATCTTAAAGTTGTTCGTGAGGGGTTAAATCAGGCTGATAAGCTGATTTTACTTATCGGTTCTGCATGGGAGCCTAGAAACCCACGTAATCCATGGACGCATCAGGAACGGGAAGAGATGGTTCGCCGCTGTTTATCTGAGGCTGAAAACGCCAGATTACTCTGCCTACCGCTGATGGATGTTCCCTATAACGATGAAGTTTGGGTGCGTAACGTTCAGTCGACGGTTAACGGGTTAGTGATTGCTCACCATACCGTTCCTCACCGTCCGGCAAAAATTTCGCTGATCGGCCATAGAAAAGACCAAACCGGATTTTATCTCAGCCTGTTTCCTCAGTGGAGCAGCATCAGTATTGAAAACTATCATAAAATTAGCGCTACTCCGGTACGGGAAGCCTTTTTTATTGATGAGCCAGAGCGGGTTGCCCGAGAGTTGGTAAGTAACGATATTCTGCCTCAGCAAGTGGCTGATTATTTAATTGATTTCTCCCGAACTCATCCCGGCTTTCAGCATATCCATGATGAAATTCTGTTTATTAAAAAGTATCAACAAGCCTGGAATACCGCGCCTTATCCGCCGGTTTTTGTGACGGTAGATTCTGTTGTGATTCAGTCCGGCCACGTTCTGCTGATTGAACGTCGGGCCAGCCCCGGAAAAGGGCTGTGGGCACTGCCGGGCGGATTCTTAAACGGAGGTGAGCGCTTACTGGAGGCCTGCCTGCGCGAGCTACGGGAAGAGACGCGGCTAAAGGTGCCGGCACCGGTTTTAAAAGGCTCAATTAAACGCCAGGCGGTTTACGATGCGCCATACCGCTCTGCCCGTGGCAGAACCATTACCCATGCCTTCTATATTGAACTGGAACCGAGCCTTGAGCTACCGAAGGTAAAAGGCAGCGATGACGCCAAAACCGCCCGCTGGGTACCGCTTAGTGAATTAGACCCGCAGGTGATGTTTGAAGACCACTATTTTATTATTCAGGATATGTTAGGGGCGGTTTGAGCCGGTTAACCCTATAAATTGAAACGTTAAGGTTTACTATCAATAAAAAACCACAGGAAATCATCTCTCTGTGGTTTTTTTATTGAATAATATTTTATTGGTTCAACTTATCGTCGTTGCTGGCATGGCCTAAAAATAAAAAAAGCCTCTGTTTATGATCCAGAGGCTTTAGTTCGGGGTAATTCTGATATTATTTATGCAACAAACAGCGTCTCTTTGTCTGCCCGCTGGCGGATATCATCCAGCGCGTAGTCAGCAATGATCTGACCGTCTCTGAAAACGGTGACTAACAGGTTTTCAGCATCGCCTATATTGTCAATGGTAACGGTTTTAAACTGTCCGTCTTGTTTAATCAGCGCTAAACGCCCTTTTTTCGAGCGTTTTACCCGATCGGTAATCGGATCTTTGTAAACCTCTTTCCATTCGCCGTTAATACAGATGGCCGAGGTTTTCATGGCGAACCGTTGAGTATCGCGGTTGACCTTCTGTAGCAACTCGCCTCCCATACCGAATGCAACGTTCTCCGCGCTTAACCCGCGCTTTTTCATTTCATACAGGATGGCTTCAATTGAGGTTGCAGATACACCATCTCCCTGAATTAAGCGTACGTAGTCAGGCAGTACTTTGTAACCTTTGGCGTTAGTGATAAAACCAAACTTATCCATCAACCGCTCAATGGCTTCAGGAACGATTTCAACCGGTACACCTGAATCAGGGCGAATAACCAGAGTTCCTCCCATATTCTCAACCTGAGATTTTAATTCGTTACCCCAGATATTATCGATAGCATTCCAGATATCGTAAGAATCACTCACTACGGCTACCATTTTACCTTTGCCGCCGAAGCGCTTTAGCATATTGGCATAGGCTGCTGATTCACCCTCACGCCCCCAGCTAGTGATCGTACTGTGCTCGGCTGCCGGAATAGAGAAACCGGCCATATCTTTTTTATAATAACGGCGGGCAGTTACAATGGCCGCCAGACTGTCGGTTCCCATAAAGTTAACTAAATGGGCCAAACTGCCTATTTCGACGCTCTCTTGTGAACTTGCTCCCCTTGCGCCGAAGTCGTGCAGTTTGAATGGCAGACTATCTAGGTTATCCGCGGTTTCAGATAAATAATGAGAAATTATGGAGTGACAGTTTTTAGAGACCGTTGCCACCGTTGTCGGATACCAGACCGCCCGTAATAAAGCGGTTTCAATGTAGCTGGTTAGCCACGCGCATTTTGGGTCAGTATTGACGACCTGAACCATGACGTTGCCGGTAGGGACTAACGTACCCTCCTGAACGGCTTCAATATCTAACGGTAAATAGCCGTTGTGTTCGTTCAGAATATACAGCCAGCCGTCATAGTTGAACGGCATACCGTGCATGGCCAGAATTTCTTCTGCTTCATTAATATCGGTCAATGTGATCGGCTTGGTCAGATACTGTTTAATAAAAATCTGTAAGCCAAAAAACAAGGTTTTCGGATAGATACCGCCACGGGACTCGATATAGCTGGAGACGTACTCAGTACCCTTAGGGTACTGAACAAAGTGAGAGGTTTTATAAGAGTCGGTATTCAGTATTAAGTTATGCATGATGGAAATCCTCCAATCAATTTACAGGTACACCGGTCTATCCGGTATATGCCCTAAGTTCTAAAGGTAGCTCATACCTCGTGGAATTATAGTGGCATATTGACACTATATTGGTCAATAAAAATAATGGCAGTATGCCACTATGTTGGTGTTTTAAGTTGTATAAATTAATTAATTATATGATTTAATAGATAAATTTAATTTGTAAGGCGATGGGAGATAGTGATAAAAAATAAAACGGCCCCAGAAGGGATTCCGGGGCCGCTGTGCTAGCTATATCAGAAAGTATATTTCATATATAGAGTACCGGCATTGCTACTGTTATCACTGGCTACCTGACCATTGTAAGACACGCCAACAACGGCATTTTTAACCACTTCAGCTTCAACGCCAAAGGCCAGAACTGCGGCATCTTTAGAGAGTGGAGCGCCAGTTACGGTATAAGCGGAACCCTGGCCCTGTGCCAGATTTAACCGGACATCAGAATCAATATCACCAGCGGCATGACGCCATGCTCGGTAAAGTCATTGGTCTTTTGGCGATTGATAACACCGATAAAGACATTTTTTTCTTGGTTGGGCGATCGGTCAACATGGGATGCCTCATTATTATCATTGTGTTCTATGGGTATGATGAGGAAAACAGCGCCACACTGATTTAAATGTAGCAGTCTGGTTGGTTTTTGAGTGCTTTGTTTATTAATGATTTCTAATATTTTTCCATAAAAATTCTTACTATTTGTATTTTATTGACATTTATTTACTGTAAATTTACTTAAAATGATCTTTTTAAGAACCTTGAAGCTAAAGGATTCGGAGGGGGGATCGGCGAGATATTTGATGAAAACGCTAGCCTCCACGAAGCTGAATAATTACGGCTATTATTTATTTAAACAAAAACTTTCACTGTCATAAAACTGTAATCAACCTGACATTATACTGTCATCAAATCGTCTTATCTTTTGCCTTGTACTCATCACCAGTCTGATTTTTAACGATACAGAGCGAATTAATTCCTTTAGGAGTAATGATGAAACTGATACGTAAAACCCTGGCCTTTGCAATCGTCTCCACCGTGTCGATAACTTCGTTATCGGCTTTTGCTGTAGAAAACATTACCGGCGCGGGCGCAACCTTTCCGGCGCCGGTTTATGCTAAGTGGGCTGACAGCTATCAGAAAGAGAGCGGAAATAACATCAACTACCAGGGAATTGGTTCATCGGGTGGCGTAAAGCAAATCATTGCTAACACCGTTGATTTTGGGGCCTCTGACGCGCCTTTAGATGATGCGCGTTTAGCTACTGATGGCCTGTTCCAATTTCCGACCGTGATTGGCGGCGTAGTACTTGCCGTGAATATTGAAGGTATCAAGTCAGGCGATCTGACGTTAGATGGTAAAACCTTAGGTGATATCTACCTCGGTACCATTAAAAAATGGAATGACCCGGCAATTGCTAAACTGAATCCGGGCCTGAAACTGCCGGATCAAAATATTGCCGTTGTTCGCCGTGCTGATGGTTCCGGTACCTCTTTCGTTTTCACCAGCTACTTAGCGAAAGTGAATAGCGACTGGAAAGATCAAGTTGGCGTAGGCTCTACGGTAAAATGGCCCGTTGGATTAGGCGGTAAAGGAAATGATGGCATCGCTGCCTTCGTTCAGCGTTTACCCGGCTCAATCGGTTATGTTGAATATGCTTACGCTAAACAAAATAATCTGGCTTATACCAAACTAATTTCAGCTGATGGCGAAGCCGTTAGCCCGACTCAACACTCATTCAGTGCGGCAGCTGCCAACATTGATTGGTCTAAGTCGTTTGCCCAAGACCTGACTAACCAGAAAGGGAAAGACGTATGGCCGATTACATCGACCACTTTTATTCTGGTACATAAAAATCAAAAAGACGCTAAGCGCGGAGCTGAAGTGATTAAGTTCTTCGATTGGGGCTACAAGAAAGGCGGAGCTTTGGCGACCGAGTTAGATTATGCCGTACTGCCTGATGCCGTTGTTGAACAGGTGCGTGCAGCCTGGAAGACGCAGATAAAAGATAGCAGTGGAAAAGCACTATATTAAAAACAATAGCGTCTTGGTACTTGCACACCGCGCAATACCAACGACGTTAGTTAAGTGTGTTAATCGCCCCTTCTTAGCCAGTTATCCGGGAAGGGGCAATCAAGTTTTAAAGAGAAGCTTATGGCTGAATACAAGCGGGTAATGAAAGCCCCGGGAAGACAGGGCGATATTATTTTCAGTGCGCTGGTTAAACTGGCTGCGCTGATCACGCTATTGTTATTGGGCGGCATTATTGTGTCGCTGATTATTGCTTCATGGCCCAGCATCCAGAAGTTTGGTCTCAGCTTTTTGTGGACTAAAGAATGGAATCCTCCGGCCGATGAGTTCGGTGCATTAGTGCCGATTTACGGTACCCTGGTAACATCGTTTATTGCGCTGATTATTGCCGTTCCGGTCAGTTTTGGTATCGCTCTGTTTTTGACTGAGCTGGCACCAGGCTGGTTAAAGCGTCCGCTGGGTATCGCCATTGAGCTGTTGGCCGCTATTCCAAGCATCGTTTACGGTATGTGGGGCCTGTTTATCTTTGCCCCGCTATTTGCCAAATACTTCCAACAGCCGGTTGGCGACGTGATGTCTAATATTCCGATTGTTGGCACACTGTTCTCTGGCCCGGCCTTTGGTATTGGTATTTTAGCCGCCGGAATTATTCTGGCCATTATGATTATTCCTTACATCGCAGCGGTAATGCGCGATGTATTTGAACAAACCCCCGTTCTGCTTAAAGAGTCAGCCTACGGTATTGGTTGTACTACATGGGAAGTTATCCGCAATATTGTCCTGCCATACACCAAGAATGGGGTTATTGGCGGCATTATGCTAGGGCTGGGGCGTGCACTGGGTGAAACCATGGCGGTCACCTTTGTGATTGGTAATACCTACCAGTTGGACAGCTTCTCATTATTTATGCCGGGTAACAGTATTACCTCGGCGCTGGCCAATGAGTTTGCGGAAGCGGAGTCTGGTTTACATACTTCGGCACTGATGGAACTGGGTCTGATTCTGTTTGCCATTACCTTTATCGTTCTCTCACTTTCTAAGCTGATGATTTCACGCTTAAACAAAAATGAGGGGAGCTAATATGTCTGATATTCATCAATCTAATATGGCATCCCTGGATCAAAGCCGGCAGCGTATGCAAGCCTGGCGTCGCCAGAAGAACCGCATAGCCTTGCTGGTTTCTATGCTGGCTATGGCTTTTGGCCTGTTTTGGTTAATTTGGATTTTATTCTCTACCATCACCAAGGGCATCGACGGTATGTCGCTGGCGCTGTTCACTGAAATGACGCCGCCACCTAATACTGCCGGTGGCGGTTTAGCCAACGCCATTGCCGGTAGTGGATTACTGATTTTATGGGCCACGGTGATTGGTACCCCACTCGGTATTCTGGCGGGAATTTATCTGGCGGAATATGGCCGCAAGTCCTGGCTGGCTTCGGTGGTTCGCTTTATTAACGATATTTTATTGTCGGCACCGTCAATCGTGGTTGGCCTGTTTGTATACACCATTGTGGTGATGCAGATGGAGCGCTTCTCCGGCTGGGCCGGCGTGATTGCTTTGGCGCTATTACAGATACCGATCGTTATCCGTACCACGGAGAATATGTTGCGTTTGGTACCGGATAGCCTGCGTGAAGCCGCTTATGCCTTGGGCACGCCAAAATGGAAAATCATTTTATCGCTGACCCTCAAAGCGTCGACCTCCGGTATTGTCACCGGCGTGCTGTTAGCCATTGCCCGTATTGCCGGCGAGACCGCTCCGCTACTGTTTACCGCACTCTCTAATCAGTTCTGGAGCCTTGACCTGAGTCACCCTATTGCCAACTTGCCGGTCACCATATTTAAGTTCGCCATGAGCCCGTTCTCAGAATGGCAGAGCCTGGCCTGGGCCGGTGTGTTACTGATTACGCTGTGCGTGCTGTTATTAAATATCCTGGCGCGGGTTGTGTTCGCCAAGAAGAAATATTAAGAGAGAATAATGAATCCGATGACTGATAACTTAACCGATAGCAAAATTCAGGTACGGGATCTGAACTTCCACTATGGCAAATTCCATGCCCTGAAGAATATCTCATTAGATATCGCTAAAAATCAGGTAACGGCGTTTATCGGCCCGTCCGGCTGTGGTAAATCAACGCTGCTGCGTACGTTTAACAAAATGTATCAGCTCTATCCTGAGCAGGTTGCTACCGGTCAAATTCTTCTGGACGGGCAGAATATCCTTGAAGATAACCAGGATGTGGCGCTGCTGCGGGCCAAGGTCGGTATGGTATTCCAAAAGCCAACGCCGTTTCCGATGTCAATTTATGACAATATTGCCTTTGGGGTCCGCCTGTTTGAGCGCCTTTCCCGGGCTGAGATGGATGAGCGGGTGCAGTGGGCATTAACCAAAGCTGCCCTGTGGAATGAAACCAAAGATAAGCTGAACCAGAGCGGTTATAGCCTGTCCGGCGGTCAACAACAGCGGTTATGTATTGCCCGGGGTATTGCTATCCGCCCTGACGTGTTACTGCTTGATGAACCCTGTTCCGCACTCGACCCAATTTCTACCGGTCGAATTGAAGAGTTGATTAGTGAACTGAAGTCAGAATATACCGTAGTGATCGTTACCCATAATATGCAGCAGGCTGCACGCTGTTCAGACAATACGGCATTTATGTATTTAGGTGAGCTGATTGAGTATTCCAACACTGATATGTTGTTCACCACGCCACAAAAGAAACAGACTGAAGATTACATCACTGGCCGCTACGGTTGATAACGGAGAATCTCATGGAAAACCTTAATTTAGGCAAACATATTTCAGGCCAGTTTAACGCCGAACTGGAGCATATCCGTACTCAGGTCATGGTGATGGGCGGACTGGTAGAACAACAGCTTACTGATGCGATTAATGCTATGCATCAGGCTGATGAAGAGCTGGCCCGACGGGTTATTGAAGACGACCATAAAGTGAATAGCATGGAAGTGGCGATCGACGAAGCCTGCGTGCGAATTATCGCTAAACGTCAGCCGACCGCCAGTGATTTGCGTCTGGTGATGGCGATTACTAAAACGGTATCTGAGCTGGAGCGTATCGGTGACGTGGCTGATAAAATCTGCCGCATGGCGCTGGAGAAGTTTTCTCAGCAGCATAAACCTTTGCTGGTTAATCTTGAGTCACTGGGCCGCCATACGGTACAAATGTTGCACGATGCGCTGGACGCTTTTGCCCGTATGGATATCGATGAAGCGGTACGGATATATCGGGAAGATAAGAAAGTCGATCAGGAGTATGAAGGCATTATTCGCCAGTTAATGACCTATATGATGGAAGATCCGCGATCGATTCCCAGCGTATTAACTGCGCTGGCCTGCGCCCGCTCGATTGAGCGCATCGGTGACCGTTGCCAGAATATCTGTGAGTTTATTTTCTACTTCGTTAAGGGGCAGGACTTCCGCCACCGTAGCGGAGAGGAAATTGAGAACTTACTGGCTAAAAAATAGAATGTTTTACAACCAATTAGCAAATCCCTTTAGATTAATCTGAGGGGATTTTTTTATCCGAGTGATTAAGAATTTAAATAGCACCTTCTGGGTACCAGGTAACGCTGATAAAAAACTGGGGAATACTCGGCCACTGACTGCGTTCGTTGGTTAGGGTTTCACCCGAAGTCATGGTGATATCATAATATTGGTTGCTGATTTTATCGAGATAGTGGCCACGTCCATCGCGGTTTTGTCGAAAATCGGAGCGGTCAACGGGCTCCCAACCACAGCAGAGATAATAGAGTGGTTTCATATCAAAGCGTTCCTGCAGCCATTTTTCTGCCTGAGCGGCATTTTTGCCAGAAACCAGATAGTTGGTAATAAAATGCTCTTGCCCGCTTTCAATATGCTCACAGTTTTTTAGTGTGATTATCGACGGAACAGCTCCAAACTCGGCCAAGGTGTTCGGGCAGTCTGCAGCATTAACCATTGAGGTCAGGGATAATAATAACAGGCTTAATAGCCAGCGCATTTATCTCTCCTGAGATGAGGGCATCCATTATCATATGGCTGGTAAGGTAAATGAGATTAGGCTGGGCTGCAAATAGTTTAGTTGGAACTTCAGCGCCGGCTTTGACCCTGAAGTTCTCGATCACCGCCGCAAACAAACCTGCGGCAGGCCTTGCGTTTCCGGATGGTCGCAGACGCAAAGGTCAGCCTGATACCAGCGGGTTAGCAGTTCGCTATTTAAGACCTCCTTTGGCGTGCCGGATGCTACCAGCGTTCCCTGGTGAAGCAGCAATATTTTATCCGCATACAGTGCGGCAAGATTAAGATCGTGCAGTACGGTACAGACTGAGAACGGCGCTTCTCGGGTCATTTTCTTCAACAGGCGCAGGGTTTGCTGCTGATGATAGAGATCCAACGCGGATGTTGGTTCATCCAGAAACAGATAGCGTTGCTCCGGCGATGAATTCCACAGCTGGGCCATTAAGCGACCCAGCTGAACCCGCTGTTTTTCTCCGCCTGAAAGCTGATTGTAATTGCGCTT
>POVV01000296.1_pt1 | contig 37160 bp, 32 predicted proteins | sample 1560271 | NCBI WGS metagenome assembly POVV01 (sample SAMN08337232, study PRJNA429181) | Bioreactor metagenome, whole genome shotgun sequencing project. | biome: cows' rumen and soil; feature: anaerobic; isolation source: anaerobic chemostat enrichment culture, galacturonate as sole carbon... | reverse complement strand
CGGTTATAATGTAAACCGCTCTCTTCATCATAATACTGCCCCTGAAACCTTAACCGCTGTTCAACATTACCGGCTGCAACGGCTAAGTTACCGTAGGTACGGTAGATACCACTCCAGACAATTTCACCATTGGCGGCAACCAGTTCCTGCGGGGTACCCAGTTGATCGTTAATGTAATAATAAACACGCCCGCCTCTACCACGGCCACGAATTTGAGCCAAGGGTTTAAAGCTGTTGCCCCGCTCATAAACATTAGTACGTGAGAATTTTGAGCATAGCCTTGAGCTGAAATGGCAAATAGAATAGCCTATTGGGATAGGCCATAAGCCTGATAAATAGCTATTCAATTATATAATAGGTGATTAGGATCACCCGAAATATCAAATGAATCTTTCGGTTTTATTCCATTACAGTCTCAAAAAAGAAAAGGTATTTCATTGAGTACCATAACCTATTTTTCTTACCCACCACTAATACAAACTACTCGTTCATAGCATATAGATATTAGAACATATCTATGGCTATCGTCTTATTTAACTTCTCGCCAAATAAAATAGAAACTCCCTCAAATAAATGGCACCATTCTTTAAAATACATATCGCTACAAACTGACACTTTAAAATCATCTATACTACGATTGGGAAGACCTACCTCTTCTCCTTTCTTATATTCGATTTCTATTTCATCACCTTTATAAGAATAATTAAGATAGAAGTCAGATCCCTGCTCACAAAAATAAATAGACTCCTTTTTAAATGCCTTGCTTTTGGCGAGTATAATAGACTCCACTATTTCTTCATAACAAACTGCAAAATCAGAAAATATATCTAAAGACAATTCCTCCTTACCAAAATTCAAAAAAATACGTCCATCTACAAATTGTGATAACTCCTCAAGACAAAATTGAAACGGTGATAATTCCATTGCAACCTCATCTCCATCTTCGATCCAGCATTCTGGATCTTTCTTATCGACTATTTCTAAACTTATATTCATCATTAATCACCTAATATATAAGGATAAGCAGTAACAGGACCTTTTTTCTCACTAATAATAACACGAACATTTGTTGTCGTTTTTGTAGAACCATCAGGATAATATACACTTGATGGCTTAGATACCGTTACATCATGGACACCCGGAGTACTTGGCACACTGTCAAATGCCTCTTCAATCATTCGATTATCACTAAAATGTCCTTTAGGTACTTGCTCTGATTTAGCTCTATCTTTTATTGACTGGGCACTATTCTGAGATCCATGTCTATTTCGTGCATGCCCATATTTTTTACTACTCTTACCGGCACCATGATCAGGTTTATCCCCAGGACACTCCCGATTTAACCCCAACGGATCAATCCAAGTCAGCGGATTCGGTACATACGCATACCCGTTCATTCCGCCCGCCAGCCCTATCGGATCCTGACTTAAATATCGCCCCGCTAACGGGTCATAATACCGATGGCGGTTATAATGTAAACCGCTCTCTTCATCATAATACTGCCCCTGAAACCTTAACCGCTGTTCAACATTACCGGCTGCAACGGCTAAGTTACCGTAGGTACGGTAGATACCACTCCAGACAATTTCACCATTGGCGGCAACCAGTTCCTGCGGGGTACCCAGTTGATCGTTAATGTAATAATAAACACGCCCGCCTCTACCACGGCCACGAATTTGAGCCAAGGGTTTAAAGCTGTTGCCCGGTTCATACACATAGCTGATGCATTGATAGTCTTCGGCTTTAGTGCGCTCATTCTTCACCAATGACGGGCTAAAATCTGCCTGAGATTCATCGCACTCGGTCACCATGCGATCGCCCTGCCAAAAAAACAGGGTACTTTGCCCGCTATCTTCATCAGTTTTACGAATACGACGACCAAAAGCATCATACTGATAACGGTAAGTTCTTTCGGTCGTGCCTACCGATACACCATCGTCATAACGGCGAATATCCGTAAAGCTTATCAACCGGTGCTGACAGTCCCACTGATAGCGGTGCTCTCGATACTGATTTTTTCCCCGCTGCTCGCGAGTCAGGTTACCGTACTCATCATACTCATAGTGCCGATCGCCCTGTATTGTTAGCCGGTTTGCTTTAACCTTGGCCGGATTACTCAACTCATCCAGCGGTAAATCCATGCCCAGTACGTTATCAGTACCGTCGTGAGTAAACTGTTCGTACAGCCCCTTCCACGCCATCGAGTCAGGCGCATGTTTATTTTCATACGGCTTATGATGGGCACCGGTTAAACGGTCTTTAAGATCGTGAGTAAAAGTACGAATACCTTTACGCAGGTCGGTAATTTTATCCAGGTTGCCGACGGCATCGTAAACATAGTCCCGACGAATATGGTGAGACTCATTGTCTCTGACTTTAACCTGCTGGCTGATTAATCGTCCGCGGGAATCAAACAGGTTACGGCTGGTGAGATCGCCCCCTAATATCCGCCGCTCTTCACGACCTTCCTGCCAATGATGCTCAGTAAGAACCTGACCATTATGGTCAATACGACAAACCTCTCCCCCCTGATGATGAAAGGCTAAAATATTTCCATCGGCTAAACGCATACGGCTCAGATGGCCGCCCTGCTCATAGGCATAGTATTGACTGGCAAAACCTTGATGTTCTTCTGTCAACCGCCCTGCAATATCATACTGCCAGGCCAACGGCCAGTGCCCGTCATTGACTTCGACCAGTTGACCAAAAGTATCATAACGGTAGTCAATTCGCTGTCCATCCGGCAAAATGCGCGCAATGAGCTTGCCTGAAATATCCCGCTCATATTCAGTGATAAGCGCGGTATCTTCCCGCCCGCTGTCACCATATTCAATGCGTTTAATCAGCCGATCGTTAGCATCATAGCCCCAGCATAAACGTCGCCCGTCAAAGGTTCTCTCTTCACTCACCAAACCTGTCGACGTGTAGTCAATATGGTAGCGGTCACCGCTTTGGTTAACGATATCGCTGATTTGTCCGTGGATATTGTGGTAGTGATAGGCCAGTGATGTCCTGTCCGGATAAGAAATACGACTGACCAGTGCAGATCCCGGCATATATTCGTAGCGAGTTTCCCGGCCTTTTTCATCCGTTTCAAGCGTGACCTGACCGTAAGGATTAAACTGCCACTCCTTCGAGGTGCCGTCAGGCCAATAGATATGAGTTAACCGCCCTACGGCATCCCATGTTAAACGGGTTGCAGGCACCTGAGCGCCGGCAAGCTCTTCTCTGGGGTGATACTGGCTTTCATAAATAAGCTGCCCGCGAGCACTATAACGGTAGTAAGTGACTTCACCCAGTCGGTTGCGATATTCAAGCACCTGTCCCAATGCATTAACGGTATACCGTTCTGAAGTATCGTCCGGATGATAAACTGCGGTCAGTGAACCGCCTTCAGACCATTCATAGCGCCACTGAGCTCCGGTCGGATTTGTATAGGCAATAACATTGTCGTCTTTATCGTATTCCCAATATTCACAGCGTTTAGCCAGAAAATCATTGCAATAGTGTCGACGCTCCATCAGTCGCCCGCGGGAATAGCGGCTGCGGGTCATTTGACCGTCTGGCAAGGTTTCTGAAGTACAAAGCAGGTCTTGATTATAAGTGTAACGAGTAACTTGCCCTGCTGGCCCGACTTCTTCCAGCAGTTCACCTTGCTCACCGTAATGCTTTTCAGTTACCGCCCCGCTGGCGGTGACCTGTTTTATCTGGCGGGCGGTGTCCTTATCGTGTTTCCAAACTTCCTCAGAGCCATCCTCATAAACGATGGTCACTTCACCCGCTGCGGTATCCCAAACATAGCGACGATCGAGATTAGGTAAATTGCTCCAATGTCGAATGGCCCGAGAAGCTTTTCCTTCGCCTTCCCATTCCCAGTAAAATTCAGCACCACCACCCAATACTCTTTTACTAAACACATAATCATCACGATACTCATAGCGCTCAGCCTCGCCGGCGGGGTTAATCGCCGCTGATATTTGCCCGCGAACATCATATTCATAACGCATAAGGGATAGCGGTTCAGCATCAATATCAGCCGGAAGGCGCGCTAATAGCACCTCAGTTAAACGAGGGCCACGATCGGTATCGGCATAATGAAAAATCAGTGACGCTCCGGCCGGATTATCTAGCCGGGCCGGCAAGCCGTTACGATAATGAAGAGAGAGCTTTTGTTGACGACGAGAAAAACCGGTAATAATCCCCTGTTGATGATCACTCTCCCGCTGAACATGCATTATCCAGCCATTCAGACCAGCCGATGAAAACAGATACTCATTCTTTTCACTACTCAGCCAAACAGCGGCTTTCGCCATCATATTCCCACCAGCAGGAATCTCCTCATCCGGCAAAGGTAATATGGTGGTTAGATTTTCATGATCCGTCCAACTGATGGTATCGTCGTCAAAACGAATACTCTGTTGCAGACTATGGCTCCAGCCATAGCCAAATACTGAAGGTAGCTCTACCGCACTGCTACGATACTGGCGGATAAAGGTGAATGGAAACACCCCGGATAGTTCGGCATCCGATAAGCTAAGCAGCTCTTCTCCGGACACCATTGATACAGGACAGCCATTAGTGCAGGTATCGCTCGTATTTTGCTCTTTTCTACCGTTCGGAGATTCCGACGAACCATGGGTTTGTTTTATATCGCTCCCCAACTCGGTAGTTTGCGATGTTCCTAATGTATTCTGGCGGCTTGGTTTTAGCGGTGCATTGACTTGGCGCCGATGGTTAATTTTTCGAGTCTTATCGAAGAAGGACTGAACCAGTTCTATTGTCGACTTAAGGATAGTCTTCATCACCTTCCAGACTTCCTGGATCAGCTTCATCGCATTTTTGAGCACCTTGCCTAAACGATAAGCCATATAAGCGATTCCCAACGGGCCGGCAACCAAAGACAGCAATGCGCCAAAAACTAATCCGGCTAATACTCCGCCGATAATCTCCCCACCCAATTCAACCAATGTAGGCAGTAAGGTTCCCCACGGGTACATGCGCAGATTTAATGATACCGCCCTCGCGACAAGGTAGAGCGCAGCCTCGTCATTAAATAAAGTCAGTAATTCCCGGGCCATTTCTTTACCGGATTCGAGAACCCCTCTAATATTTTCTTCATCAACATTGCCGACAATATCCAGCACGCTTTTAGCGCCGGCGTAAATCTCAGCGGCATATTCATCTGCATTTGTAATAACGTTATAGGCCAACTTAGCGTCGTCCCATAAGCTAAACAGACCGTTGTATAACCCCTCACCAAACTTCAGCAATAGCGCGGCACTAATCGGATTTACCCGCCACTGAGGCTCATACTCCCCCCATTTTGCCGACAGTTTGGCGTGCATCTCCAGCATTTGCTCGTCGTAGGCTTTAAGGATGGTGTCGTTATTCTTAGCTAAATTGTCATCAATGACTCGAGCGTAATAAGATTTACCGGCAATTAAATCGACAAAGACCACTTCACCATTTTCATTGGTTTTATTTGAGGCTACTTCGGTATCTGGTCCAATCTTATCCAGATATAAGGTGATTTTCACATCGGGTATAGGGAGGTCGATTGTCGATTCATGCTTAAGAACAATACGGATTTCTTTGGTTATCGGGCACACAATAGCTGCAGTTTCAAAGTCGCCATCACTGTTAGTCGCCGTTGTCGATTTACCATTCAGTGTGATCACTTTATCCATTTCAAGCGTAGGACCGCCAACCAAGTTGGAAATTCCGCTACCTGCTTTTAAATACCACTTACTGATAGCTTCTCGATACTCTTTAGTAATCAGCGTCTTATTTTGAAACAGAACTAGTTCACTGTTTATGCCTTTAATGTAATCGTCCATAATGACTCAGCGTCCTTCAAAAACTTGGGGGAGTGAAAAAAGATAACGGAAGTGTCTCAAACGGATTTGATTGCAGTGCTAAATCGTCTTTCAAAGCATTCACCAACTTTTCCATCAACAACGATTTACCCATTGATTGAGCCTGACTTAGTTGACAAAGATGTTCTGCTTTATAACGAATAGTGGTCTCAGGGAAAGACTCATACAGGTCAGGTTCATTTTCCTGTAACCAAATTATTAGATTAGTCACCAGCGGTGCCAGATTTTCCTCCAGCATAAAATCAATAAGTTGCTGGGGAACGTGCCACCATGGGAAGGATTGGGGCTTCGATTGTGCAGGGATCTGAACGGTAAAATATTCGCCGTTTACCCAATAAAATGGAAATGAAGGTAAAATATCGGCCCAATCTTGGCCAAAAAAACGCAGATGTTCAGAGAAATATTCCCCATCCCAGTAGCGGAAAAACACCTCTTTACCACTGGGTAAAATCACTTGGGTTAACCCACGAATATGCTCACCGATAACATCGAGGCTAAATGGCGATCGAGCCAGCCAACCCCAATCTTTATGCTCAGTTTCAGCCGCCCATGATAAAAATGAGCTGTTTTCACTTAAAGAGACGATCATTGGCATGACTGAAAACCAATCAGCGTAAGGCGTTCGTGCATACAAACCGTAAGGCGTATGACTTCCATCGTGACGATAATATTCTGCTACCGCTTGTGACGCCCCTGTTTTAGTTAAAACCGCATACAGAGGCATCCCAGATTCGCGAGTAATTTCAACCCATTGCTCTAATGTTATTTTATTCATGCTTATCACCGTTGAAATGAGCAAAGTGATGTGAAGAGTCTGATTGGGGAGAATTAATGCAGTGAGATATCCTGAGGTTTAAACACATCAGGACCAAAACTTGGTTGGTTAAACGAGAGTCAAAGACAAAAGTGCTGGTTGTGCCCATAAGTCTATTCCTTAGACTATTTTACATGACATCACCCCGAACAAAGGTAAATACATATAACGCAGCGATAAGCAAAAAAGCTACGCCACAAAAGTGGCGTAGCTTAAAAATATTACGACTCGAGCGGAGCTCTCCAGTCATCAGAACCAGAAGTTCCAGCGACGGTGTGTTCCCAAATAATTTTACGGTATGACAGTGATACAGCCAGAAGTTGAGTAAACTCTCTTTGGGTTGGATCCTGACAATGAGGCATATGCAGATTCATATCAACAATAGTTGCATCTTCTAACGAGGTAGTGAAGAAATGTTCTTGCTTACCTTCAATCGAAGTGCGATACCACTTCAGTTGAACTTTAGGTAACATTTCACCTGATGCTAACGCGTTATACAGTAATGGAACTGCTTTATTTAATGCTACGGTAAAGATAAATGGCTTATGAGCACGTTGACCTGATGGCTGCCCTGACTGAGGGTCAGTTGGTACAGTTACATTGTGCAAAAATTCTTGCACCAGCATCTCATCTTCATGACCTTCAACAAAGATGTTACCAACGGATTCTGCGGTAAAAGCACCAGCAGTTATATTCCCCTGTGTTTTCCCTTCGATTGAGATATAACATGGAGTTGGCATATTTCATTCTCTCCTTTTTCTTGCTATTGGGATATATATTAATTTCAAAATGAAAATAATAAATCGACGTGATATTTAGAACTACGTGTGTTTTAAAAACCACACAACACTCTCTGAATTAAAACAATATGAAGCTATAACGCCCGTTATCATTTTAATTATATCTGCGTAAGGCAGCAAAAACCTATACATAATTTATGCATACATAAAGCTTAAATTTCCCTTACGCCAAAAAACAGATTTTAAAACCAAAAATAAGCTAAAAATAAACAAAATCAACCAAAATTAACACCAAGTTGATTATTAAGCTCTAATTTGATGATTTGTGAAAATATCTTCTCTATACATTCCAATTAATTAAAGTAACTATAGATAATTATTAGAACAATTACACCTAGTAGAATTGACAGGTTTTCTAAATTTATTATTAATAGTAATCTTGTAGCCCTTTAGAAATGCGGTTTTAGTGCATAATTTAAATTTATTCATACCGAATAAAATTATTTTATGGTTAAATTTGAAAATTGGATTAAGTGTAAGAGTCATTATCCAACAATTACTCAGTAATATTTATTCAAAGACGCAAGTAGTTTCGGAATAGTTTCTTAAACAAAAGGATTGTCTCTATGAGTAGTAAAAGTGTCAGTGTTGCACCAAAAGAACGCATCAATGTCAAGTTTGTTCCCGCTACAGGCGATCAGGTTGCTGAAAAAGAATTGCCATTAAGTATGGTTGTTATCGGTGACCATAAGGGCAGATCTGAAGAAACTCCAATTGAAGATAGACCTCTCGTCTCTATCGATAAAAACAACTTCAACGAAGTTATGGAAAAATCAGGTATCAACCTTACCTTTTCTGTACCTAACAAACTGCAAGAAAACGTTGATGATGAACTCACGATCAACCTTGATGTAAAAAATCTGCAAGATTTTTCTCCGGATAACATCGCCAGACAGGTTCCTGAATTGCAAAATTTATTGCAGCTGAGAGAAGCACTTGTCGCCCTAAAAGGACCACTGGGTAATATCAAAGCATTCCGTGAACAAATCAGTAAAGTTCTAAAAGATGAGAATGCTCGCCAGAAAATTCTTGATGAATTAGAAGCTTACAAGCCTGAACAGCCGTAATACCGCAAATATATTATCGTTTTGGGAAAGGATGATTAAATTATGTCTCAAGTTTTACAACAAGATGTTGAAAATGAATCGGTCAGCGGTGAACTCAGTATTCTTGAACAAATCATGCAAAAGTCTCGCATTGAGCCTACTGATGACGGCTATGAAGTTGCCAAACAAGGCGTAGCCACCTTCATCTCTAATATGCTGGATAGCGGAACAACTGACGAACCGGTAAACAAAGTATTGGTTGACCAGATGATCTCTGAGTTAGATAAGGTTTTATCCTCTCAGATGGATGCTATTTTGCATGATGATTCACTCAAGCAAATAGAAAGCTCATGGCGTGGTATTAAGCTGCTGGTCGATCGGACAGATTTCCGCGAAAACATTAAAATCCAGTTACTTCATGCCACTAAAGAAGAGCTGTTAGAAGACTTTGAATATGCGCCTGAAATCGTTCAAACCGGTTTCTATAAACATATTTACTCAAGTTCTTACGGCCAGTTCGGCGGAGAACCTGTTGGTACTGTGATCGGTAACTATGCATTTACCGCCAGCGCGCCAGATATAAAATTAATGCAGTATGTGAGTGCCGTTGGCGCAATGGCTCACGCTCCGTTTATTTCATCCGTATCGCCTAAGTTCTTTGGTATCGATAGCTACACAGAACTATCTTCAATTAAAGAGCTTAGCTCTATTTTTGAAAGCCCGGTTTATACCAAATGGCGTTCACTGCGTGAATCTGAAGATGCAAGATACTTAGGCTTAACCTCTGGGCGCTATTTAGCCCGCCTGCCTTATTCTAGCTCAGATAACCCAATAAAATCATTTAATTACAATGAAGATGTTGATAGTGACCATGAAAATTTCTTATGGGCTAATACTGCATTTACATTGGCAACGCGTATAACGGATAGCTTTGCCAAATATCGCTGGTGTCCGAATATCATAGGTCCACAAAGTGGCGGTGCCGTAGAGGATTTACCGGTTCACCTGTTTGAATCTTTAGGTGAAATTCAGGCCAAGATCCCGACAGAAACGCTCATTACTGACAGACGTGAATTTGAACTCGCCGAGCAGGGTTTGATTGCCCTAACTATGCGTAAAGGCAGTGATAATGCCGCATTCTTCTCAGCTAACTCAGTCCAAGTGCCAAAACGCTTCCCGAATACCAAAGAAGGTAAAGAAGCAGAGACCAACTATAAGTTGGGTACTCAATTACCTTACATGTTCATTATTAACCGCTTAGCGCACTACATTAAAGTACTACAGCGTGAACAAATTGGTGCTTGGAAAGAGAGATCTGACCTAGAGCGTGAGCTTAACGTATGGCTAAAACAGTACATCGCCGATCAGGAGAATCCACCGTCTGATGTCCGTAGTCGCCGTCCGTTACGCGCTGCACAAATCACCGTTTCAGACGTTGAGGGAGATCCAGGCTGGTATCAGGTCTCGATGTCAGTACGTCCGCACTTTAAATATATGGGTGCAAACTTCGAGTTATCTCTGGTTGGGCGTTTAGACAAAGAGTAAAAATTATTATGGCCGCGTTATTGAAATGGAAGAAAGATAACACTTTAAGCCTGTTTGAGCGTATCAGACATAAAGCCGATCGTGATGATTATCGTGTCACCAGCGATCCATTACGTTCTATCAAGCTTAATTTATCCCGAATTCTCAATACGCGGCCGGGTAATAGCCAAAGTACAAAAGATATCGGCGTTATTGATTTAAACGATGCAACGATAAGTTCGACAGAACTTAACGTTGTTATCTGCAAGTCGATAAAAGAGTGTATTGAGAAATACGAACCACGAATCTCAAGGGCCACAGTGACAGCCCGCTCTAATAATGTTGATCCTCTGACTATGTTGTTTGATATCAAAGCCGAAGTTCGATATGAGCACGGTGTCGATAACGTAGAATTTCAGCTGCGTCTTGATAATGAGCGGCGCTATTTTTTAGATTGAATAACACAGGGCTACAATGTCACTCGAACGTCATTTTCAGGATGAAATAACCTTCATAAAGTCCACAGTTCAGGATTTTGCTGACGCTCATCCCCAGTTACCTCAATTCATTATTGAAGAAAGCGCAGACCCTGACGTTGAGCGGTTATTAGACGGCTTAGCCTTTTTGACCGGTACATTAAAAGCAAAACTAGAACAAGATTTTCCAGAGCTCGTCCAGTCTCTGCTGATGTTATTATGGCCGAATTATTTAAGGCCAACGCCTAGCATGACTATTCTGGATGCATCAATTTGCGAGAGTAGCTCTTCTATATTTATTCCCAAAGGGACAGAAGTTAGCGATCGCCCGCTTGAACAGCCCGCCTGCATATTCCGTACGTGTAGAGACTTGTCTGTTCATCCGTTAGAAATTACCAATACTATCCTTTCTCGCGATATTGCAGGGGATTTTCTGTTTATTACCTTTAACTTTGAGAATGCCTTACCGATAAAAAGCCTTAATGAACTACAGCTATATTTAGGCTCTGACAGCCACATTGGTTACCAACTTTATCTGATGCTCAGTCACTATATGCAATCTGCGTCCGTGGTGATAAATGAGGTCGAGTTACCGGTTAATCTAACGTTCTCTCCGGTCGGCATGTCTAACGCTGACGCGATGCTACCCTATCCGGCAAATACTAATCTTGGTAATCGTTTATTGCAGGAATATTTCTGTTTTCCGGAAGGCTTTCTGTTTCTCAAGATGAATCATAAAGAGCAGAACCTTTTTCCGGCTAATGTCCATCATACTTTTGGCTTAAAAGTTCGATTTACTCGGTCTTTTCCTAAAAACCTAAAAATAAGAAAAGATTCAATCAAGATTAACTGTGTGCCCGCAGTAAACTTATTCCCGCATGACGGTGAACCGGTCATTTTAACCGGTAAAAAAACCCAATATCCGTTAGTGCCAAGCTATAAATATCCTGACGGGTTTGAAATATTTTCTGTAGAGCATGTAGAAAGCTGCCGTCGCCATAAAAGAGCGTCAAAGAACAGCCACGAATATACCTATCTTCCCTTTGACAGCTTTGAACATCAAATTCAGTTTGATAAAAGCTACCAACGCCTTTATTACAATATAAAACAGACACAGGATATGGCGAGCGGCAATATTCGACACTGGATCTCATTCGTGCGCGGTGATGAAGAGCTTTGGCAAAATATTGATGAAACAATATCCGTTCGTTATATCTGCACCAATAAGGATTTGCCGTCACAGCTTCGCATTGGCGATATTTACACCAGAGTTTCGAAAAAAACTGCAGGCTTATCTGGCTCAGTATTATTAACTAATATTACTCGTCCAACCATGCAATTACTTCCTATGTTGGATGAATCACAGTATTGGACAACTATCTCAAAGTTAGCTCAAAACTATAAGTCCTTATTAAACCTGGACAGCCTAAAGCAGGTACTTCTGAGCTATAACTTCCCGGCTATGCATAACCGCCAGTCAGAAAAGAGTGCATTAAAAAAGCTAAGCGGAATTCAAAAAATAGAAACGCGACAGGCAGAAAGAAAAATCGCTAACGGGCTCGTTGTCAGGGGATCTGAAACTTCACTTTATATTAAGCAATCGGTATTTAATTCCGAAGGAGAGCTTTATCTCTTTGGCACCGTACTGGCTCAGTTTTTCTCCCAGTATGCAACATTGAACTCATTTCACCTGCTAACGATGGTGAATACGGATAATCAGGAGCGTTATACATGGCCAGTGAACATCGGTCAGCACTCGCTGATATAACTCCGGGACAATACAGTTTCTATCAGCTACTTGAATTAATTCATAAAGATTCAGGTAAGCAGGACAATCTGGATAAAGATATTTTACCAGAGGATGAAATCATTCGCTTTAAGTCGAGTGGTTCTCTGGCGTTTCCTAGCAGTGACTTGTCATCATTAAAAATGGATGAACAGGGCCGCTATCAGTTAGAGGTGGCCTTTTTGGGCCTCCAGGGAAGCCAATCTCCCCTACCCGGTTTTTATCTGGAGCCTCTTGCATGGGAATATGCTCAGGAAGAGCAGAGTCTGGCAACGTTTTTAGACCTGTTTAACCACCGTTCAACCCAGCTTCTTCACCGAATTTGGCGCAAATACCGTTATTACATTTCATTTAAAAATAACGGAAACGACGCATTTTCTCAGCGAATGTTTGCATTAGTCGGGCTGGAAAACCCGGCCATCAGACAAGCGTTAACAACAAACCACAGCAAAATGCTGGCCTATGCAGGCCTGTTGTCGGGTTCCAGTCGTTCACCTGACATCATCAGTGGCGTCATTGCTCACTGTTTTGATTTAGCTGATGTCACCGTTTTGCCTTGGCAATTCAGACAAGTCGATATTCCCGAAGACCAGCAAACTGTCTTAGGTGAAAAAAACTCAATACTCGGCGATAACTTTGTTCTCGGAGATTATGTACATGATTGTAGCGGTAAATTTACCTTATGTTTAAATAACTTAACTATTAAACGCTACCTGTCATTTCTTCCCACCGGGGATGCTTACCTACCATTAAAAACGTTTGTCTCTTTTATTTTACGCGATCAGTTTGCTTTCGATATCTCACTATCCTTGGCAGCCGATCAATTAACCGAAATGGATTTAGGAAACGATGTGACCTGCCTGCTGGGCTGGACAACGTTCATTGGCGAGATGCCAGAGAATCCAAACGTAACCCTTTGTGTACGGGAATGATCTGATGGAACAACTCAACAACAAACACTTTCTGTTGCTAAAAATAACTAATAACGAGTTTTTGCAAAGTGGAAGAACTAATGAGCATCGTTTTGGTATCGAAGGCGGTACGTTAGGCAGTAACTCAAACAGTGACTGGTCAATTCAGGACCTTTATCTCGGCATTCCCGGTATTCATACCCAAATTGATTATAAAGAAGGCGCTTTCTTTATTTCACTGATTGGCAAATTGCTAATCGTTAATGATGCCCATATAACCGAGCGTACTCAGGTCATCAAGTTACAGCACGGAGATAAGATCCAGATTGGTCAGCTAATTCTTTCGGTCAGAATCAGTTCTAATCCTGAATTACTGATTGATCCGTTAAGCATAACGCCAGAGCAAATAATCTCTTCACATAGCTCACCAATGGAAGACATTCTAAATAGCCCGGCCTCGGGTTCTTCACTTCATGATTCAGACGGGTTTGACGCTGCTGAACAAAATCAGATTATCGATCCACTTAAGGCCATTGAGTCTGACTCATTAAGCCCTATCACCTCTTTTTATGATGATCTAACCGCAAGCCAAACTCATCAACCAACGATAAAGCGTGATGATTACCGCTCAGATCTACAACAAGGAGACGTCAATATGAGTAGTAATTTTGTTCAAGTCCCACACGTGGCATCAGACAAGAATTTAGTCACCACTAATCGTAATATTTCAGAGCTCCATTTGGGGCTGGCCCCTCTGCTAAGGGGAATCGGCGTTAATATTTCGCTAGAAAATACCGATGAAGCTAACGCTATTTTGGAAGAGTTAGGTGAGACAATTAAGGCTTCGATTGAAGGCCTGTTAAAACTCCAACAGTCTCAAAATATCTTAAATGATAAGAACCTGCGCGCTATTGAGGATAATCCGCTTCGCTTAAATCTTAGCTACGCAGATACCATGAACATGCTTTTTGCCCCACAAACCTGCTCCGTACACCTGTCAGCGCCGGCGGCCATAGCTGAAAGCTTAAGTAACGTTAGTCTGCATAATTCAGCTAGTCAGGCAGCTACGCGTTACGCCCTTTCCTCAATGCTTGATGCTTTTTCTCCTGAGCAACTGCTGAATAGGTTTTCAATCTACCGTCATAGCCGCAAACGAAACGAGATGGATGGCGCATGGTCATGGCATATGTATTGCAGCTATTTCAATGAACTCTCATCGAACCGCCAGACCGGGTTTGAGAAGCTATTCTGGGAACATTATGAACAAGAATACGATCGGGAGCTGCGCAGGCTGAATCAGGAGAAAGATAAGAATGCGTAAAGACCATTTTTTCTTTCCACTGTTGTTCATTATCACCGTACTTCTGACGGGATGTGAAACCACGCAAAAAATTTATGATGTGATTAAGGATCCAAACATTCCGGTTGGGTATCCGTCAGGCAAACCCAGTGAAGTGACGTTAACTTTTCTGAGCGATGAAGATATTAATCCTAATCAGAGTGGAGAACCCACGCCTATTGAGGTTCAGGTCATCTACCTCAATGAAGATTCTAAATTTATGGCGATGGACTATGACCAATTGCTTAACGACGGCCCGGAAAAGACGTTAGGAAAAAATTACGTTAACCATCAGGACTACTCCCTGTTACCGGGCCAGTTTAAGCCAATTCCAGCGGTAAAATTGGAGCCTGAAACTCGTTTTATTGCCGTTGTTGCACACTTCTCCGATATTGATGGCTCACAGTGGTCTGATATTACTGAAGTAGAAAGCGTTGGAAAAAATGAAACTGTCATGATCCACATTCGGGCCAATGAAGTTGAAGTTAAAAAGGAAGATAAATAATCATGGGAACACATAGCAATGTCGTTTGGGTTAATGGTGCAGTTCGCCCACAACACTTTCAACAGCAACAACGGTATTATGATTATTTATTGAGCCACCAACTCAATACGTTAAACAGTTACTTTTATGGTTTTAGCCATCTGGAAGTTAACCGGGAGTTTCTGAGATTAGGCCGCATAGGTATTACCTCTGCCTTAGGGGTCATGCCTGACGGCACTTTATTTGAGCTGCCATTTCAGGACCGAATACCCGATCCTTTAGATATCATTAATTTAAATGATGCGGCAAGCGGCGAGATCTATCTTGCTCTTCCTATCCGCAATAACTCTATTGGCATTATTGATACGGCTCAGGATCTAAAAACCGGTAATACCCGATATATACAAGCATCTAACGATGTCCGTGATGTATATGGTCAAAATGGCGATGTCCGTGAGGTTCCGGTTGCCATGCTGGCTCCTCGCTTAATGCAGGGTTCTGAGGATCTGAGTGCTTATACCACCCTGCCGGTATGCCGAATCAGAGAAAAGAAAGCGGATGGCACATTAATTTTGGATGAAGATTTTATTCCTACCTGTAGCTCTGTCGCTGTATCCCATAGCCTTTATGATTTTCTGGGAGAAGTTGCCGGCTTGATTACCGAGCGGGCAAAACAGTTATCTCAACGAATCAGTGCTCCCGGTCAACAAGGGGTTGCTGACGTTGCCGAGTTTATGATGCTGCAGCTATTTAACCGTATGCAGCCAATCTTTATTCACTTAGCAAAACGGAGTTCGGTACACCCGGAAGATTTATATCGTCAGTTGGTGCAAATCTGCGGTGAATTAATGACCTTTACCGATGAATCAAGAGTGTCACCCGTTTTTGCTCACTATGATCACGATAATCTGTCCTATACCTTTCAGGAATTAATGATTATTACCCGTCGGGCACTAAGCACCGTACTAACGCCAAGAGCCGTATCTATTCAGCTATTTAAACGTACTCATGGCGTATCTGATGGTGTTATTCATGATAAGCAGTTACTGACAAGCGCAGACTTTATCATCGCCGTCAAAGCTCGTGTACCGCAAGAACAGTTACTGCGGCTATTTACCCAGCAGGTCAAAATCACTTCGCCAAACAGAATTCGCGATTTGGTTAGTATTCAGATTCAGGGTGTTCCATTAAAAGCGCTGAACGCGGCCCCTTCCCAGTTGCCGCATCATTCAGGCTATACCTATTTCCAACTGGATACTCAGTCTCCGGCATGGGACGACATTGTTGCTAACAGTGCCATTGCATTCCACGTATCAGGGGATTTCCCTGAATTGGATATGCAGTTCTGGGCAATAAGGAGTAAATAAAAATGGGCCCAAATAGCAAAAGCATAAGAGCATCGGAAAGCCTTGCTCAAAACACATTCTCACTCAGAGGTGAAAGCATTAATCCGATGATTGATGCGGCAAGCCCGCTGCTGGGTATGACCCAACGGCTTAGAGATATAACTAACTTAGATAATGCAGATATTGTCTACCGTCAGGTGGTCAATGATATTTCAGCCATAGAGCAAATTCTGCAAGAAAAAGGCTATGAAACAGGGGCTATCGTTTCATTTCGCTATGTTCTTTGTACGTTTATTGATGAGCTTGCTATGCAGCATCCATGGAGTGCCCAGAATAACTGGGGGACACACTCCCTGTTAGTTAAGTTTCATAATGAATCATGGGGCGGCGAACGAGCCTATGTACTTTTGGACCGCCTGATGGGCGAACCCAAACGATATAAAGACCTATTGGAATTTATCTATCTCTGTTTTTGCCTTGGTTTTCGCGGTCGCTATAAGGTTGCGACCGGAGGTGATGATGAGTTTAGCCGCATTTTCCGTCGGTTACATAACCAAATTCTAGCCTTGCAAGACGATACCGGCGGCACATTACTTCATCAAGGAAAACCGCTTAAAGAGTCTTATAAGCTGAGTAATCGGTTATCCATTAAACGTCTGTCTATCGGCCTATTTGCCGGTTTACTGGTTATTTACGGCTTTTACTTTTTCAAATTACATAGCCAAAGCCAGGATATTTTGACGCAGCTTAATAAGCTATTGCACTAAGGGAACTAGAAATGATCAGAGTCGATATACCTAAGTTGGTCGCGCAGTTTAATCCAATCAGTAAACAAATATTAGAAACTACGGCAACCTTGTGTGTCAGTCAGCAAGAGTCAGAGATCACCGTATCTCACTTTTTGCTTCAATGCTTAGATACGCCTTTGTGTGACGTGCGGATTATTTTTGAGAAAGCCAAAGTTGACTATGTCACGGTAAAAAACCTATTAGAAAATCGCTTTAATAATCAGAATAATTTTAATGACACGCCCTCTTTTTCACCGCTGTTGGTGGAGTGGTTTCAAGATGCTTTACTGCTCTCTACCACCGAGCTTCATCAGGCGAAAATTCGCAGCGGAGCATTATTGTTAGCTCTACTGCATAACCCAAGCCGTTATGTTTCTCAGCAAGTCACCCAGCACTTACTGACCATTAATTCAGAATTACTGAAAAATCAGTTTGAACTCTGGACCCAAGGTTCCGCCGAAAGTATCGTTGAGAACAGCCAACAGACTAACGGCCAAGCAGCTAATTCGGATTCATCCCTATTAGCCCGCTACGCCTCTAACGTTACCGCTCAGGCTCGTGACGGTAAGTTAGATCCGGTACTATGCCGTGATGAAGAAATTGATCTGATGATTGATATTCTCTGTCGTCGTCGAAAAAACAATCCCATCGTTGTTGGTGAAGCTGGCGTTGGCAAAAGTGCCCTTATTGAAGGACTGGCGCTGCGAATTATTGACGGGCGCGTGCCTGATAAACTCAGGGGCACTGAGCTGATGAATCTCGATCTTGGTGCGCTTCAGGCTGGCGCATCGGTTAAAGGCGAGTTTGAAAAACGCTTTAAAGGCGTGATGGCTGAAGTTATTCAGTCGCCTACCCCGATTATTCTATTTATTGACGAAGCCCATACGCTGATCGGCGCAGGCAATAACGCCGGTGGTTTAGACGTATCAAACCTGCTCAAACCGGCTCTGGCGCGCGGCGAACTCAAAACTATTGCTGCCACCACCTGGAGCGAGTACAAAAAGTATTTCGAAAAAGACGCCGCTCTTTCTCGTCGCTTCCAACTGGTCAAAGTTAACGAACCCAGCGCTGATGAAGCTATCATCATTATGCGTGGTCTGCGCCACATCTATGAAGAATCACACGGCGTGTTGATTGACGATGATGCGCTACAGGCATCGGCACTGTTAAGCGACCGTTATCTTTCTGGCCGTCAATTACCGGATAAAGCCATTGATGTACTCGATACCGCCTGTGCCAGAATTTCAATTAATCTGACCTCCCCACCGCGTCAGGTTTCTGCGCTGAAAAACAAAATGCACCAACAGCAGGCCGAAATCGTTCTGCTTGAAAGGGAGCAAAAGCTCGGCCTGAATGATTTTACTGAGCGTTTAGCCGAACTCAATCAACAGAATACGGATGCGGCGAACCAACTGACTGAAATTGAAAATCTGTGGAAACAACAGCAGGCGTTAGTCCATAAAATTATTCAATTAAGAGCACAGCTGCTGGCTCCAGAGCAAACCGATAACGCCGAAGCACCAACTCACGGTGAAGATGACAGTGTCGTTAATCTAACCGTTAATGACGAAGCGGAGTCTTTGATTTCCATTCCGGAACAGTTATTACAACTCACTAAAGATCTGGCTGAACTACAAAAACAGGACATTCTGGTTTCTCCTCATGTGAATAAATCTCAGGTGGCCAGCGTAATTGCCGAATGGACAGGCGTTCCGCTTAATCAAATTTCACAGGACGAGTTAAAGGTTGTTACTGAGCTCCCTCAATACTTAAATAAGTCAATAAAAGGCCAGGATCTAGCCATTGCCCACCTTCACCGGCATTTACTAACCTCCAGAGCCGACCTTCGTCGCCCCGGAAGGCCTTTAGGTGCATTTTTACTGGTCGGCCCGAGCGGCGTAGGTAAAACCGAGACCGTTGTTCAGCTAGCTGATTTGATGTTTGGCGGGCGCCAATATCTGACGACCATCAATATGTCTGAATTTCAGGAAAAGCACACAGTTTCCCGACTGATTGGCTCTCCTCCCGGTTACATTGGCTATGGTGAAGGTGGCGTGCTTACCGAAGCTATCCGCCAAAAGCCATATTCAGTCGTTTTATTAGATGAAGTTGAAAAAGCCCATCCTGATGTGCTTAACCTTTTCTATCAGGCCTTTGATAAAGGTGAATTAGCCGATGGTGAAGGCAGAATTATTGATTGTAAGAATATCGTCTTCTTCCTGACCTCCAACTTAGGTTATCAGACCATTGTCGAATATGCCGATAAGCCTAATGACATTATCGACCAACTTTATCAGGAATTAGCCGATTTCTTTAAACCTGCGCTGCTGGCACGAATGGAAGTCATTCCTTATCTGCCACTGTCACCGGATACATTGAAATCGATTATCACTGACAAGCTGAAACGATTGGATACGGTACTGCGTAAACGCTTCAAGGCTGAAGTGGTGTTCTCCGACCAAGTAGCAGAGGAAATCCTTTCCCGTTCAACACGCACGGAAAACGGGGCACGGATGCTTGAATCTATTATTGACGGAGCATTGCTCCCTCCGGTCTCTTTGTTATTACTTAACAAATTATCCGCCGGAGAACCCATTAATAGCATCACGTTCGGCATTTCGGGAAATGAATTTATGGCAGAGGTTGAATAACCTGATGGCTATGTCAGTTACGCATCCTGATTTGCAACGTTATCGGCCTCTTTTTAACCAAGGAAGCGCTTAAGATGAATAACGTCATCCAGTACAGCATTCTTGCGTTTTGTTTAAGCATCGGCTCTGCTTTGGCAGAGCCTACCGATGTAGAAAAACTCAGCGCGTTAGCCGCATGCTCAAAGGAATCATCCGCCTTGAACCGGCTTGACTGTTATGACTCAGTTATGCGGCCATTGGCCGTGGTTATCAATACGGACGCGCAGATAAAACGTAGTCAAAGTTGGTTATCAGCTTACGCTCAGGAAAAAGATCGCCATGAAAACGATACGGATTTCTTAGTCACTAATAGCGGAGAGGATAATCCTAAAGTCTTATTAACCTCTCCCGCTTTAGGGCGACAGCCACCGAGACCGGTTTTGGTATTCAGCTGCATCGACAATATCACCCGAATGCAAATTATGCTGGCTGCACCAATGACTAACGACGGCAGTGCGATAACCTTAAGAACCGGCAAAGAGACCATAAAAACCAATTGGTTCTCTCGAGATAATGGCTATGTATTTGAAGCCAGCAGAGGGTTGCCGGGTATCCAAGAAATTCAACGTTTAATCCATGGTGACACACTGACAATCGAATCAAGCGATCCGTCACTGAATGGACTGGTGTTCAATTTATCGACTTTACCTCAAGCGATAGCGCCTCTGCGCTCAGCTTGCCGGTGGTAAACATGGCAGGAAGTAAATGGAACTTATAAACAACCATCCTTGGCGAGAGATTATTCTTAGCGACATTCCCGATATTGGATGTAATGTTAATGAGAGTAGTGCTAACTGGGAATATATTGACACGTCGATTGCCGCAATGGGGACGATTGGTCACGGTCAGCTCGACATTGAAAAAATACAAGAACGGGCGCTTCTTTTATTAAAAGAAACCAAAGATATGCGGGTTGTAGCCCATTTACTCCGCACGCTACAGCACGGTAAAAAACCGCATGAATTAACCTTAGCACTTGCGCTATTTGCCGACTACATCGAGAAATTCTGGCAAACGGCCGCCCCTCAACCTCGCCTGAAGTTGCGTTTATTTAAACAAATTATCCAACGGTTTACTCAAGCCCAATCAAGCTTTGAAACTGACTCAACGTCAATTGAGCAAGAAGCCGCTCGCATCCAGTTAGACCGGATTAAAGCTTATTTCCTGAGTCACAATATTCAGCTTGATGAGTCCTTCGTTGATTTAGATAAAACGCTAACCCATATTGCGACTAAGTCGGCAGAAAAGGCTGAATACGCACAGTCTGCAAAGAATGAGGTCTCAGCTAAATCTGCAATAGCAGAATCAACGTCCAGTGCCACTCCGGCACCCAATATTACTATCAGTCAACATACCGATACCGAGTGGAAAAGAACGCTAATCAAAGTGGCTGAGATTCTGTTTGAACGTACCCCTGGTGATGCAATAAGTTTTCGCCTGCGCAGACATGCCATCTTCTCAGCGCTCTCTGAACCCATGAATAACGACGGTACGACTGATTTATCACCCATGCCTGCCGACAGAGTAGCGGACTATAAAAGTCATATCACTAAAACAGACTATGCCCTGTGGTTAAAAATCGAAAACAACTTAACCGTGATGCCCTTCTGGCTTGAAGGCCATTACATTTCGGCGCAAATCGCGCTGCATCTTGGTCACCCGGATACGGCGAATGCAATCAAAGAAGAACTACAGCAACTGTTGTTGCGGTTACCAATGCTGATCAACTTTAAGTACAGCGATAAGAGCGCTTTTATCAGTAAAGACATGCACAGTTGGCTTAGTGAAAAGAAAAATGGTCAGCAAGGAGACGTGTCACTCGCGGCCAATAGCCTGCTGCAATGTTTGAACGATCAAGGATTGGAAGAAGCGCTTAAAATGCTCAATGCACAACCAATAACGCCTGAATTGCGTCACCAGTTTCATCAACAACACCTTAATGCTCAGCTTCTTGCCTATGCCGGGTTTAACACCATTGCACAGCAGCAGGCTCAGAGCATTTTATTAGCTTGTCAAAACCTGACTTTATCTGAGTGGGAGCCTTCATTTTTCGAAGCCCTTTCCGATATTGCAAATAATAATAACTAATTGGAATAGGAGTCCAAAAACATGAAGTTGCCTTCAATTCTTAGATTAGTTAAACCTAAGTTGCCAAAATTCAAAGCCTCGGTTGCATTACTGCTGGTTATCTTTGCCGTTGTTTCGCTGATATGGCTATGGATATGGGGCCCTGAATGGAAAATTGCAGAATATAACCCTTTTGCCTCTCTGGTTACCCGCCTATTGATTACTGCACTGTATATCATTGTTTTTATCGGGTGGTTAGTCTGGCTCATGGTAAAAAAACTGCAACAGTATGAGTCAATGCAGAAGGAGTCCAAGCAGGAGGTTAAAGATCCTGTCAGCACAGATATTCACTTTCAGCAGCGCTATTTATCCCACTGGCTAATCAGACTTAAGCGACACTTTAATCATTCAGCAAATGCTGTTTATCAAATGCCTTGGTATTTAATGCTGGGTGATGAAGGGAGTGGAAAAACAACCTTACTCAAAGAGAGCTGCAAGCTAACCTCGCTGTATGATGTTGAGGAGACTGCCGATACGCCTAAGCTGCATGTTAACTGTCAACTCGGCGAACAGGCCGTGATCGTTGACATCAACGGCTTATTGGTGAGCCAACCTAATGATAGTGACTCCGATAAACCAAAGTTGTATAGCCGTCTTTGGCAATCATTACTTCAGTGGCTAGTGTCTGAACGCAATAGGCAGCCGTTAAACGGCATTATATTAACCATTGATATTCATAAATTTGTTTCATCAAACAAAAGCCAGCGGGAGCAATATATTGCCACCCTGCATCAACGGTTAGTTGATATTGAAAATACCTTACAGTGTAAATTACCGCTGTATGTCGTATTTACTAAGATTGACCTCTTCTATGGCTTTGAAGCCATATACCAGTCGTTAAATAAAGAACAACGCGACTCGGTATTAGGCGTAACCTTCACGTTAGATAGCAACGCTAAAGAGTGGGCAACTGAACTCTCAACCTTCTGGAAAAGCTGGATTCAAAAGATCAATGCCGCGATGCCGGATATGATGCTCAATAGCGTTGACAGCAATCAGAGAAGTTCGCTGTTTACCTTTAGCCGCCAAATGAACGGCATTAAAGATTATGCACTCAACCTGCTTGAATCACTGCTGTTCAATATTGAACAAGAGCAGATATCGCTGCGGGGCCTTTATTTCACCTCATCGATTCAAAAGGGGCAAATGGACGATTTGTTCGTCAAATCTGCCGCTGCGCAATATAACTTAAGCAAACAGCCATATCCTACCTGGCAGGTTTCTCAAACTCAGCCCTACTTCACTAAAGATCTGTTCAGCAGCGTGGTATTTGCTGAGCCTAATATTGCCGGCGAGAATCGGCAATTTAAAGATCGTACAAAGAAAAAGCTGATCGTTTTCTCTGCATGCAGTGCGGCCTTAACGCTTGGGTTGATAGGAATTTGGCAATATTACTATCTGGAAAATTATCGGGCAGGCGAAAAGGTTCTGTTGCAGGCTAAAGCCTTTATGGATATCCAGATATCTGACGAAAAAGATAATTACGGCAATTTGCAGCTTCCGTTGCTTAATCCATTAAGTGAAGCGATGTTCGCCTATGGTAATTACCACGATCGTAGTTACCTGTTTGCTGACTCAGGACTCTATCAGGGTTACAGCATCGGACCTTATGTTGAACAAACCTACTTACGGTTATTACAACAGCGTTACCTGCCAGCGGTTATGGACGGACTGTTTGTTGAACTTAATCAAGCGCCAAAAGAGAGTGAGCAAAAGCTCGGTATATTACGCATCATTCGTATGATTGAGGATGAGACCGGTCGCAACAGACCGCTTGTGCTGCAATATATGCAAGACCGATGGAGTGACAAATTCAAAGGTCAGCGTGAAATGCAGGAGCAGTTATATGGCCATCTTGACTATGCTATGCAACATATTGAATGGCGCAAGGCCAGAGACAACGGCGATAAAATTGCCCAGACGGCATTTATGCCTTATCAGGATCCGATTAAAGCGGCTCAGGCAGATCTGAGTAAATTGTCGGTTTATCAGCGGGCTTATCAGAACTTACGCATTAAAGCGCGTGACGTGTTACCTAACGATTTGAATTTAAAAACTCAAATTGGAGCCAGCTTTGATACGGTCTTTGTTGAAACTAACAGCAAGCTGTTAAACGTACCTAAATTCTTAACCCACTCAGGGTTAATGAACTATTACATTAAGCAAAACGATCATCTGATTGAACTGACATCCATGGACAGCTGGGTACTTAATCTCACACAGAACGTTGAATACAGTGACGCAGATCGGGATGAGATAAAGCGCCAGATAACCGAGCAATATCTTAGCGACTATACCAGTACCTGGCACGGTGCTATCAGCAATATCAGTATTCAACAGTTTGATGACATTCCGACCGCTATCAGCGCGCTTGAGAATATTATCAGTGGTGAGCAACCGTTCAAGAAAGCACTACAAATCTTACAGGAAAATACCCAACCAATTAATCCGGCGTCAGAAAAGGATAAGCCAGAAATCGTTGCTCAAGACCGGTTACTGATTAATCGTATACACCGCGAGTTCGCTAAAGAAACGTCGGTACTTGATGAGTCAAATAACCAAATGAGCGCGATTCAAAACGCAACTCAGAAGTTAAGTGACCTGCACCGCTACCTGCTGGCGATACAGAATGCACCGTCTCCGGGCAAAGCGGCTCTTAAGGCCGTTCAGCTTCGGTTAAACCAAAACAATAGCGATCCCATTTTTGAAGTACAGCAACTGGCAAAAACGTTACCGGAGCCTTTAGGTCGCTGGATGAATGAGCTGGCTAGCGAAGTTTGGGACGTTATTGTTAAAGAAGCGATTCAGTCTCTTGAGCTGGAATGGAATGAAAAGGTCGTCAGCGAATTTAATACCAATCTGGCAGACCGTTATCCGTTTAATCCGCAGTCAGGCAAAGATGTAGCGCTGAGTGATTTTGACCGCTTCTTTAAACCGGGCGGAACAATGGATAGTTTCTATCAGGAAAATCTGAAGGTATTCGTTGAAAATAACCTGCTGCAAAGTTCGAATAATAGCTCGCTGATCAGAGCCGATGTGATTAATCAGCTCAGAACGGCAGAGCGAATTCGCCGAACCTTCTTTAATCCTCAAAACGGATTGGGCATTCAATACGCTATTGAGCCGATTGAAATGTCAGGCAACAAACTGCGCAGCGTGCTGAACCTTGACGGTCAGTTAATCGAGTACAGCCATGGCCGCAGTAATAAAGTGCGTTTAATTTGGCCGAACTCGATGAGAGACGGTATCGAAAGCAAAATTACGCTGATGTCGAATACTAACCGCTCACCGAAGAGTTTAACCACTCAGGGCGTTTGGGCTCAGTTACGATTAATCGATGCCGGTCAGTTAACTGACATTACCGATTCATCTTTCAAAGTGCGTTACAACGTAGACGGTGGTTATGTTGTCTATCGCGTCTATGTTGACGGCTCCGACAATCCGTTTGCCGGTGGGTTATTCAGTAAATTCAAACTTTCTGAAACGCTCTATTAACCGTATACCCCCTCGGCTATTTGGCCGGGGGGTTAAGGAAATATCGTGGAAAATAACACTTTTCGATTTATTCATACCGGTGGCGATCCCCGCTCTTTTGAAGAATTCGAAGCTATCAGAACAGAGATAAATAAGCTAAGCCACGTCAAACAACCGACCGTTGACTGGCAGGTTATTGAAACCTCAGCTATTGCCCTATTTGAGAAAAACGGCGTTGATTTACTCACCGCCTGCTACTACACCTACGCTCGAGTCAATAAGAACGGACTGGCGGGTTTTGTTGAAGGCTGCGAGTTAGTTGCCGCTTTGGTCGGCTACCAATGGGAGAATTTATGGCCACCTCAGTCATCAGCCCGTACTGATTCATTAAACTGGTTTAATGCCCGTATCGGCAGCCTGATACGCAAACAAACCTTCGGGAATCAAGACATCCATCTGCTACAGCGTGCCAGCCTAGCCCTTGAACTGATCTCAAATAAACTACAGCAGGTTTCATTAGAGAAGCTGCCCAGAATTGAGAATCTCTATTTCTTTATTCAAAATACAGTCAGCGATCTTGAAAAGCAGCAGGCTCAGGCCGCCGCCAGCGCAACGCCACATACGGCATCACTTATTTATATTGCCCAAGGCGACATAAAAGAAAGCTTAAGCAGTATCGATGGCATTGTGATTCCGCAGGAGATTCCGCCAGAACCGCCGGCAGAGCCAATAGTACCAGTCTCTAAAGTAAAGCCTTGGCATGGTTTGGTTTTAGGAGCGCTTGTCGCATCGGTTATTGCCTATGTTTATATCGAATTTCAGACTAACCAGCGCGAGCTTACCGCAATGGCCAGCGGCCCATCATTAGATTGGTTCATTAAACAAGATAACAACTCGCCAAGATATCTCATCCAACAGGCAGATAAATCTGAGGTTAAAAATCTGGAAAAAACCGTGCTGAGCAGCTACAAAGCTCAGCTGAGTAAACTGTCAGATTTCTCACCGCTGTCAGCCTATTACTATGGTGATAATTTAGTGTATACCGCCCAGCAGCTCTGGCCCGACTCAGTAGATCAGAAAGAGCTGACAAGCTTGTGGCAGAAGCAGCGCCAATCTAAATCACCCCCGGAACTTATTATTGACAGCTATATTTATACTCAAAATAATATCAGTACGCTGCTAAAAGAGATCAACGAAGCTGACTCCAAAGATAAATATGTTACTGTCGGGCGAATACGAAATGTGCTGTTAGACACTCAAAAACATCTGCGTGATGACGTTCCGGTTGAAGAGATATTACGGATAATGGAACAACAGAAGCTACAGGGCACCACAATATCACCTCAAATTAGGCAACAGATGGACCTTAAGCTTCAAGCTTTAATAAACCGGTACTATCAGCTCGAAAACAAAAACTAATCTCTAAATACAAAAAGGGTTTGTCGATGACAAACCCTTTTTGTTGAATTCTAAAACTAATTAATGTCTCTACCGTGAGTACTTTTCATAGCGGGTAGATAAATCCCGAGAGGCAAACTCATAGGCATTGCGTTTAAGTTCATCTATTTGAGTGGCCTGAGTACCTGCTGAACTCTGGTTATTAAATGACGACTGAACAAATTCACGTTCCGTATTAGTTGGCGAGTAAGTCACCCAATTACCTGTTTTTACATCAACTAAAGCAAAGCGGAGCAGATAACGAATGGATTTAGTTTCTGACGGCATTTTACCGCCGGTATAAGTACTCCATACCGTCATATTGGTTTTATCATCGACTTTGCCCGTCTCAAGGGTTCCCCAGTAAACAATAATTGCCTTTTGTCGGCCTTTAGCTCCGACTAACCGTAGTGTTCTCATATAGTTATTTTGGATCACCGGCTCATCGCTCTTACGATTAATTCTTGCTTTGGTCGGCGGAACCCCTGAATTAACCGAGACTCGATAATATTTACTCATCTCCAACTGCATTTCTGAATCCGGCGTTGTGGCACCTGACTGTACTAAAATAACCGGTGAACGGGCGGGTAACACAAAACCTTGTTCCGCCTGAGCAATTGCCCGTTGGATATCTTCTTCGGTTATTTCATGATTAAGATTGCTGTCAAAAACATCTTCATCAGTTAACTGAGCTTTATTTACTTTTGCTGCAACATAGGTAGGATTTTTAGATGCCGGCTCTGAAGTACACCCGGAAAACATAAATAAAGTTGGTATAAAAAGTACGGAAAGAGGAATTCCTCTTTTTAGCTTATTCAACATAACTGACATCCCTTTTCATGGTCGGAAACACGCCCGAAACTATATGGGATAATATACCGTATTTAGCGGTTAAAAAACATCAAGAATTGATGATAACTGACTGATAAATAGATTAATCAATGCAATAAAATCACCGATAATAATTAGGATGAAAATCAGAGTTTTCTTGAGGTTATTAAGCGAAATTATTTTGTGTTTTAAGAGGGATAATCGTCAGATAATGCATGATACTTCGACTTTTATCGATACGGAAAGCTACCTATAAATTTGGTTGAAATATCATCATGATGGCTCTCGGTTACTGCCCCCGAATAATCGTAGTTAAAATAGAGAATCGCAAAATTAATACGCCGCTCAACAAACTGCTTTCCGGCTTTTTCAATCTGCTCAGATACATATTCGTAATATGAGCATTCCATACCTTCCAGTATGCTGTTGACCGGTTCAAAACAAGAGAGTTCCAAAAAATCCTCATCAATAAAACCGCCATTATTGATATGGTACTGATGAGAGAATTGAGAGCCCAATTGGTCACCGTCTTCGGAGTAAGGGATAAGAATATATTTTTCCAGGCTTTCAGTTGTTGGAGAGTAACCTGCCCATATAGATACGTGATTGTCTTTTTCCATTAATAATTATGTCCTTATTATATTTACTAAACAATTTCAGTTCTCAGTTCTACATACTCTTTAAAAAAATCAAAGAATCTAGCGGATATTTTTCGCTCAATACGCCTATTAAATAAATTATAACTTACGACGCTGCCATATTCTCTATCACTGCAATCGACACACCAACAAACTTCATCATTTTTGAAATAAATGACGATAATGTCACTGGGTAAATCATATTCAGATCTACAATATAAGGTATCAAATAGAATAGTTCCTCCATGTTCTATTGTTGGATCATTACTTTCGATACCTGATATTTCAGCATCGATTACACCGCCGCCACCACAAGTGACTAAAAAGCCAACCAAATCATCCGGCAGTTTTCGGATCGAAAGCAGAGTCTCTAATATATTAATACTTTTATGGTCTACAGCTCCAAACCAAAAAGTCTCATCATCACCAGAGTCTAATTGATTAATCAATTTACCATATTGATGCATAATTTATGCTTATCCTTTCCGCTACTTTCTTCTAAAAAACTGCAGTAACATTATACGATTAATATAAAAATTATCTAATGCATATCAGATAGATAAGATTAGCATTCACTCCATTCTTTAACATCATCAATAACCTGATGCACCCAAGCCCAGAAATCAGGGTATTCCTGTATGAGATCAAAACCATCTGATGACCAACCGTTAATTATGATAACAGAGATAACAGAACCAGTAGCATCCAGTTTAAAACAGGCTAATTCATCATTATCTTGCCTTCTGGCGAAGGCGAATAAATTATCATTGGTAATATTTTTCCACTTAACATTAACAAAAAAGCAATCACACTCGTCTAAATAGAACCAAGGCTGTAACTGGCTAAATTCTTTATGACCAATAATTCCTCGATCATTTAGCCAGAAATATCCTTGAGGAAAATTTATATCTTTAGAATCACTAATCATTTTTTACCTTATATTTTAGGTTTCAATAAATTATGTGTATATGAATATTAAGAGTGCTTCACTTATATTATATCAGGCTACCAAATCGGTCATACTAAGAATAGCGATTGCCAACGAGGGCTAATTTGTTACTACTACGTGACTGTCATCAGATATAGATCGTATAGCATTACACCGCATAAAAATTATTAATTGGTTGATTCACAAGTTATTTCTCTTGCTATACCAGCTAAAGTGTCCGCTGCCAATAAGATTTTTTCTCTCATTTCAGGGGGATGTCTATCTGCTGAGCTTTCTATTGATGAATACATATCAATAAAAATATTGGCAACATCTAATGGAACCGAATTATTTTTTCTAAATAAAGGACCTAATTCTTTAAGTGACTCACATACTTCTTGAAAAGCTATGTCATCAAGCCCCTTATTCGACCTAACGAGCTCATCGAAGTACAAGAACTTATATATAAACATTTCATATTTATTCATACTTACCTTCAATTAATAATTAAAATTTAATATTACTCATATAAAACATATACACACATAAGCTAAATAGACACATAGTAAGATGATAAGTCATTTATTACTTTCAATTATCGTCTCAACATACTCAATATTAGACAAATTACTTTCCCACCATTTATCCTTTCTATCCAATTCAGTAACATTTTTATTATGAAAAATAACATTTAACAGACTAATAAATAATATAAAACTTTTCGCTCTCTCATCGCAGGGAAGAGCAACTATCTTATTGAGAGAGACCCTCAATGAACTACTTGATAGCGGTACTCTTTCTTTAGCCATCAATAATAATTGACATGGAGTGTATGTGCTTTTTAATCTACTATTACTTACCGCTTGTTCCACATCCATACCAGTCCCCCCACCTTGAAGAGCATAAAAAGAAATTTTCTTAAGTATCTCAACTTGCTTCTCATCATCAAATGATGAAAACCACTTTATTCCATCAACAATACTATAAACTCTCTGAGCCAATTGATTTATATATATTTCGTCTAATATATCCATTTATTTTTAAGTCTCTATTTGATAATAATCGATTAAATAACTCAAGTGGTTAGGCAGCCTTTCTGATTTAATCATTACAAATATAAAATATTTATATAGTATCGAAAATCAAAACAAAGTTACATCAGGAATATAACTCTCACAGATAACTAATACTATATCGCTATCTTTATTTACTCTACATAATAATTGTTTTATCTCATCCCAGTCGGCACCACCTAAACCTGCACCAATCCGAGGCATAGCGATCTCATTAATACCTTCTTTCTTAGCTATCTCAAGCATCAACGATACGCTCTTTTCTATTGCTGATAATTCAGCCTTTTTAGTCCAATGAGCTTGAGTGCCTAAATTAAAGATTGTCACATCGTCCTGATGCCAGACAAACACACCACCAAGTTTGTATTCACCGGCCTTACATAAACGGTGATATTCAGCATACATTTTAGGCCATTTCTTTTTGAACTCTACAGCGATCCCTTTTCCCATCGCACCAGCACAATTACAGCCATGAGCAAATGCAGTAATCGTATTTGCAGAAAAGATATCGCCCGATACAAATTTGACATTCATATTAAAATCACTCACGTTTAGCTTAAGCCCATAATTGATAAAATCTATCTTTATCAATTAAATCAATTCAATCAGCAACGCTTCGTATTCCTTCTAAATCTTTAATGATACTGCTACAAGAAGGGCTTAGTGATGGTTCAATTAGTATTAGTCGCTCAAAAAATAACTTAGCGTTTTTACTCATAATATTTAAAAACTCATTTTTATTATAAAAAACTTTATTATTATCAATACTAATTAACACTCCATCATTTTTAATCAGAAAAAACTCAATTTTTATAGGTTGATCGGGAAAATAAACTTTATAACACTTACCATTAAATAGATTAACCAACCCTTCTGATATATATACCCATAATTGATCTATATAATCGTACATTTCTTTATTGATTAGATTAACACCATTAATTGTCAATTCTAATGCTCCATCAATATAATCAACATCATCTAATGGTCCCTCAAAAGTAAATACATCATAAAATTCATCACCACTTTTAATATACGTTTCAATCGCAATCAAGATTAATTCCCTATCCGGTTGTTTATATTGATCTCTTCCAGGTATTTTTTAATTTGGGATCTATAGTTTCATCAACTAGAGAACCTAATTCAGATATTTTAAGTACCAGTTCTGGAGCATTTTTGATAATCATTGGTTCTAGATAATACCAAGCATAAAAAATTAGTTCAGGCTCATTAATAGCCAGTTTCTTAAGATAACTCAATCCTTTTTTATATCCAATCTTGGGTAGAATTGTTTCTAGCCATATATTAATTCTAGAAACATCCTTCTGACTTAACCCTTGATATAAAAAAGAATATAAAGAATCTTTTTTATTAATTACTTTGCCAATCAATTTCACTCCATTGTATGAGAGAGAATTAGAGTTACTGTTGAGTAAAGATTGAATTATATCAATTGCCTCATTTTCTGGCATAGCTCTTAACTGTGATGATAACTGATGAAATGCATCACTATCTGGTAGCCTATTTATTAGTAAATGAACTTCATTTTTTAGGTTCATGTTTTATAAACACCTCATTAGGCAAACCAAATCGGGTCCGCCGTCAAATACCGCCCTAATCCCTGATCATAATACCGATTTAAATTGTAAAAGAGCTCGATCTCTTCATCCGGATACTGCCCCTGAAACCGCAGGTTAGTCTTAACCCTTAGCCCGCGTTCTTGCTGCTGATGCTGGGTTTCGGTCTGAACCTGTCCATAGGCATTATAGGTGCAGCTATAGACCAATCCACCTAAACTATCCGTCAGGCTATGCGGTGTACCCAAATGATCATTTTGATACCAATAGGTTCTAATCTTCTAATTCTTATTGGCATTTACTTCGACTAATGCCAGTGACCGGAAGCTCCCCGATTCATACAGATAACTACGAGCATATCTTTATATGAGTACTCCGCTATCAACTTACTGGCCAGCCAGACAAGATGCTAGAATCCCTAAAAATATTTATTACTTAAAACAAAATATTTCTCCACTACTATTTATTAGTTTTTCAAAATGATCAGAAACATCAATAAAATTATCATCTAGCGCGTAACAACCATGTGAATAAATCTGAAGTTCATAGTCATCAGATGGTTCATCACTTAAATCATATTCGGGTTCAGGAATGCCTAAAAGTACATATTCATAGTTTTTATCTTCTGCAATGTAAGCAGGATATTCCTCATGGAAATTAGTCAATTCTTCTTCCAATTTAACACCTAAAATATTACTTAGTATTGCTGCTGAATTAAATAATTGCGCATTCTTATTCTCCCCTTCAACAGGTTTTATTGTTAATGTAGCAAAATAATAACCTATGATACTTACCTCCCAAATTCTAAGGTACAATTACAATAACTTCACCTTTACTTAATAATTTGTCCATTTATTTTCTTGTAAAGATCCAAAATGTGAACTTATCTTTTCACCATCTCTTAACCCACTCATTGAGGGATATGTAGTGGCCAAATTTAGTTTGCCACTAAACACTCATACCCCGATGGCAATTAGACCAACATTTAAAAACTAATCCTCTGAGTTTTTCATTACTTCACATCGTAATCGCCCATGATTTTCTATCTTTCTTTTTATCTCACTAGATATATTAATTCTATCCCCTTCTGAATTTCTATCTTGACTTCTAATTCTGAGATGGTAATAACTTATATCATCATAAAACATAGCCTCCTCTTCAGGAACACAAAATAATATATATTCAAGGCTATCTGAATCGGCTATATATGCCAAAACCTCATCAAATCTAAAAGTTTCATCTTTAATAAAAGGCACACCAAAAATATCGCCTAATAACATTGCAGTGTCGTGAAAACTCACTGTTTTATCTATTTCTAAATCACAAAAGCAATATGTAATTCTCTCCTCCCTAAAATACACTAAAATGTAACATGTATATCACCATCATCTAATTTTCCCTGTATTTATGCTTTCGTATAAATTTTAAATATTAATTTATCTTTTACACCATCTATTAATACACTCATCGAAAACTGAGACATTAACTCATCCTCAATACTCTCTTGAATTACTTTCAATTCAGGAATGTCAGCACCATCTTTAAAATAGTTTTTTGGCGGATATTGACTAGCCAATTTATCGATAATAATAAACGTATTAACATCAAAACCCGTTGGATGAAAATCTGCATGACCTTTATGTTCAGTTCTTATCCCGCCAGCTAAGCTACCTTTATATCCAACCTACATCTGGATCCTACAATTTAATATCATCAAGATGCTTATGCATAACACCTTGAGTTATTCCAGATATATCAGTAACATAAATAGGTGTGGTTTTGTTATTAATTCCTTTAACTAAACCAAGAAAATCAGTCCAGCAAATCAGGTTTCAATCAACATACTGATATTGATCCCCCCCAAATAAACCTAATGGAGCCACCGTCAAATACCGACCTAATTGCTGTTGATGCTGATATTAGTCAAGTAAACCTTATTTATTTACAGTATTATCTTCTATCTTCCTTTGTAACTTCATTGATTGATGTCTATGTTTTTGAGGGTAACCTTGATCTTCTTTTATTTTTTTAAACATAGGTAAAAATCTAATTAATTCATTTTTAGGCATTGAAACAAACCACTCAAATGTTTTCCTCACCAATACATAGAACCGTGATAACCGCTGACTCTAATAATTTATCATATGGAAAATCATTACGGAGCGTATCTTTAACCGTTGAAAATAGAATTTCCAGTAACGGATATGCAGCCCAAAAATCCAACTCTGAAATCAGAAAACGAAGGCCATTTTTAGATGACATATACTACTGCAATTTCTCATAGTATATTTTATTTCTTTTGCGTCCATTTTCTATTGCGTATATTATTGATGTTTAACATCAATAATATAATACGCTTTCATTTTATTATAAGTTCATTACCGTAGCCGCTGTGGCAATAGCATGGTGTTGAACGATAAATAACCACATGTTTTTTTACCTGAACTTTAAGCTAATTTTTACTATTCTAAGCAACAAAGTTAATTAGTCATAGCTCAGAATTTATTACAGCATCCCAAATATCATTATAGATAAATTCAATTTCCTTCTCGCTATGCCCTAAAGCTTGCCAAGTGGCGCTAACTGCAGCACATTTTACCGCGCCGTTATCAGTGTCAGAAGCAGTTTCAACTAAATTGATAATTTTAAATGAGGCTTTTTCTCCGCCATTCTTTATATGTTTATCATATGCATATAATATTCCTTTATCAATATATTCTCCGTATTCTTTTTTATAAAAATCCACATAAGGAATATCTGACCAGACTATAGACTCCTCATCAGACTCAATACTTTCAATTTCCAAACAAGCATATGAACATCGCCCATCTTTATGCTTTAAAAATTTAGACATGTGTTTCATAATTTTCTCACAGATAAATTTAAAAATATGTTTTTTGAAAAAAAGAACTCATCCCCTATACCGGCACCTCTAATAACATGGTCATATCCATGAAGCTCAGGGTTAGAATTACCTAATGCAGAATATTTGGATAACCAATCATTTTGTGCAGACTCTGATAATTTTCTCACATCCATTGTATTAAGATTATTATAATTTGAGTTAGATATATTAACTTCAATTATATTTAATTCTGTATCATCTGCCCAAGGTCTCCTTTTTAACCGAGTTAAATAATTCTCTGCATCATCAAGGCTTCCCCATGTGTAAACACCTTCACCGAAATGAGCTTCCGTTGGTTTATTAGGCCATGGTTCTCCACCAAGTAAAAGTTGTTCAGTACGTTCTCTATTTTGAACTGAATAAAAAGATACCTGCCCATCTGGTTTTGGTAAGTTTGGCAACAATCCCATTGGGTCTACAAAGCTAACTGGATTACATGCAACATACCTATACTGATTCAGCCCACCAATCAACCTAATCGGATCCGCGGTCAAATACCGCCCCAACCCCGGATCATAATACCGATTTAGATTGTAAAAGAGCCCGGTCTCTTCATCGGCATACTGCCCCTGAAACCGCAGATTGGTCTCAACCCTCAGTCCGCGTTCTTGCTGCTGATGCTGAGTTTCGGTCTGAACCTGTCCATAGGCATTATAGGTACAGCTATAAACCAATGCACCTAAACTATCCGTTAAACTGTGCGGGGTACCCAAATGGTCATTTTGATACCAATAGGTTCTAACCTTCTGATTCTTCTTGGCATTGCCCTCGATAAGGGCGAGAGGTCGATAGCTGCCCGGCTCATATAGGTAACTGCGCCAGACCGTATCTTTATCGGAACATTCAGCAATCAGTTTACTGCCCTGCCAGATAAACTCAGTGGTCTTACCCTCTACCGTTTTACTGGTACGGCGGTTAAAAGCATCATAGGTATAGGTCGAAACCCGTCCATTGGGTGAAACATGCTTAATAAGCCGGTGGCGGCAGTCGTATTCATAAGTCGTCAGTAACTTATGCTCTTTTCCCCGGCGCTCAGCAATCAGATTACCAAACCGGTCATACTCAAAGTGGCGGTCGCCAAAAAAGGCTAAGCGGTTACCCACCGCCGCATTGTTTAGCGAACCCTCACCGCTAATCCGGTTACCGGCGCTATCATACTGGAAAGTTTCAACATGATAGGCATGATGCTCATCCGCCTTGGCCTGCGGGTCGCCCGCACTAATCAACTGCCCGACAGGGTCATACTGATAATCACGCGCATTGCTGCCGCTGATAGTGGTTAACTCACCATCCGACTGGTAGCCGTAGTGCTGCTGCCATAAGGTTTGTGGATTATCCTCAAATCCTTCACGCAATAGATGCTCAGTTAAGCGGCCCAGTGCATCATACTGATAACGGTTCACCAGGCCATTACCCTGACGGCGCTCCCGCACCCGCCCGCCATTATCATAATTAAAGGCGGCTAACGGGTTACCATCCAGCGTCATGCCTCGTAGTTGACCTTCAAGGTGGTGATAACCCACCATCTGACCATCAGGCAACTTGCTCTCTGTTAGCTGGCCGGTTTTATCATCATAATAATGGCGCATCGTCGCCCAGTTCTGATGCTCCGCCGTCAGTTGGTCATCCTGATTATATTCCCACGCCAGCACGTTATTCTGGTCGTCTAGAATTTGTTTCAGCCGGCCAAATTCATCGTAGTGGTATTGCTCTTCGCTACCATCCGGCAGCTGTTTTAATAACACCCGCCCCATCGGGTCGCGAAAATAGCGGGTGACTAACGGCTCGCTATTATGTTCATTACCGAATTCTCGCTTCTCCGCCAACTGTCCCTTACGATCATAAGCATAGGTAGTTTTGACCTTATCAAAACCAATCTCTTCGCTCATTAAGCCGGTCGGCGTATAGCCAATATGATAAATCTCGCCCTTCTGGTTAATGATATCGCTCACCTGAAGGTGAGTATTATCATAGCGATAATGCAGTTCACTACCGTCCGGCAATTGCTTACGGGTTAATAAATGCAATGGCTCAGCATAGTCATAATGGGTGGTTCGCCCCTGTTCATCGGTGAACGAGGTCACTTTGCCATAAGCGTTGTAGGTATATTGGCGGCGCGTGCCATTGGGAAAGGTCTGTTCGGCTAAACGGCCTGCGGCATCCCAATGATATAGAATAACCTGACCTTGCTCATCAGTGACTTTCGAGGGCTGAGTGGATAAGTTCTGGTACTCATAATGGCGCATGCCACCATGACCTAGCCCCTCCTCAACCAAACGTCCTAACTCAT
>POVV01000295.1_pt1 | contig 37213 bp, 28 predicted proteins | sample 1560271 | NCBI WGS metagenome assembly POVV01 (sample SAMN08337232, study PRJNA429181) | Bioreactor metagenome, whole genome shotgun sequencing project. | biome: cows' rumen and soil; feature: anaerobic; isolation source: anaerobic chemostat enrichment culture, galacturonate as sole carbon... | reverse complement strand
AGGATGACGCCGTAAGTACGCTGCCAGCTCTGCACCGGTATAACCACTTGCGCCAACAATAAGTGTATCTAACATAAAAATGACCTATTTAAGTGCGTGAGCATGACCTGACAACGATATTTGGTAGCGCCAATTGATAAGGGCAGCACGCTTACGGTAATGTGAAGTAATTAGTGCTTAAGGTACGAAATTCTGTTCCCTTAAACAATCCTTTATTGTATTTTTATGCAAAATAAATGAATTTATATTGATTGATTACTGAAATAGGCCGCTACTTGTGAATAAAACATTACCTCCCTTTATCGAGCTGTACAGTAAACTTATTGCCATTCCCAGCATTAGTGCAACCGATCCGGCTCTTGATCAGAGCAATGAAACGCTGATTCATCTGCTGGCGGAGTGGTTTACCACCTTAGGTTTCAATGTTGAAGTTCAGCCGGTTCCGGGCACGCGCCATAAATTCAACCTGCTGGCATCGCTGGGTGAAGGCCCGGGAGGGCTTCTGCTATCCGGCCATTCTGACACCGTGCCCTTCGACGATGGTCAATGGACGCGAGATCCGTTCACCCTAACTGAGCAAGACAATAAACTCTATGGATTAGGCAGCGCCGATATGAAGGGATTTTTCGCCTTTATACTCGATGCCCTGAGAGATATTGATAAAAAGCAGTTCACCAAGCCGTTATACATTCTGGCTACCGCCGATGAAGAGACGTCTATGGCCGGCGCTCGCTATTTCACCACCACCAGCCACTTAAAACCTGACTGTGCCATTATCGGCGAGCCAACGTCGCTGCAACCGGTACGAGCGCATAAAGGCCATATTGCCAATGCAATACGCATTACCGGGCAATCAGGCCACTCCAGCGATCCGTCACGTGGTATTAACGCCATTGAACTGATGCATGAGGCTATCGGTCATCTGATGACCCTGCGCGATGGTTTAAAAGAACGCTATCACCACGATGCGTTTGCCATTCCTTATCCGACCATGAACTTCGGCCATATTCACGGCGGCGATGCCCCTAATCGGATTTGTGCCTGCTGTGAACTACACTTAGATATTCGCCCGTTACCGGGCCTAACGCTGAATGATTTAGATGAACTGGTCAATCAGGCCTTAACGCCGTTAAGTCACGTTTGGCCGGGGCGCGTTGCTATAGAACACCTGCATGAAGCCATTCCCGGATATGAATGTTCAGCGGACGATCCGCTGATTCAGGTGGTTGAAAAACTGGTCGGTACCAAGGCAGAGGTTGTTAACTATTGTACTGAAGCCCCGTTTATACAGCAGATGTGTCCGACGTTAGTATTGGGCCCCGGCTCTATCGAGCAGGCTCACCAACCGGATGAATTTCTGGCCACCTCTTTTATACAACCGACCCGCCATTTGCTGACGCAGGTTATCCAGCATTTTTGCATTAAAAAGTAGTGTGGACTGGCCGCACCTATTCCCCTTTTATTTTATTTTCTTATCGTAATAAACAGGTAGGTAATAGAGGTGAACTGGTGCGAAAAACAAGAAAATGGCGTGGATTATCCATTTTTAAGGGATGAGTGCGTAAAAAAAGCTAAAAGGATTCAACAAAAATGAGGAACTACTCATTTTGTGTGATACAACTCTACTTTAGCGAAAAAAAAATAGAATTCTCGTTAACCAGGCAGGAGACATATGAACGAACAATATTCAGCAATGCGAAGCAATGTCAGCATGCTTGGCACACTTCTCGGCGACACCATCAAAGAAGCCCTAGGAGAAGATATTCTGGAGAAGGTAGAGACCATCCGGAAATTGTCCAAATCATCCCGCGCCGGTAATGATGCCAACCGTCAGGCATTGCTTTCAACGCTACAAAACCTGTCTAACGACCAGCTGTTGCCGGTAGCCAGAGCCTTTAACCAGTTCCTGAACTTCGCCAATACCGCAGAGCAATATCACAGCATTTCATCCCATGGTGAAGCATCGGGAAATCCGGTGGTATTTGCCAACTTATTTAACCGGCTAAGAGAACAGAATCTCAGTGATGATGAAATCCGTAAAGCGGTTGATCAATTATCCATTGAGTTAGTGCTTACTGCGCATCCTACAGAGATCGCTCGTCGCACCATGATTCACAAGCTGGTTGAAGTAAACAATTGCCTTAGCCAACTGGACCATAACGATCTGGCCGATTATGAACGCGATAAAATTATGCGCCGTCTGCGCCAGTTGGTGGCACAGTCATGGCATACCGACGAAATCAGAAGAATTCGCCCGACGCCGGTAGATGAAGCCAAATGGGGATTTGCCGTCGTTGAAAATAGCCTATGGGAAGGCGTTCCTGCATTCCTGCGGGAGTTTAACGATCAGTTAGTCGACTCCCTTGGCTATAACCTTCCGGTGCAGGCAGTGCCGGTTCGCTTTACATCATGGATGGGTGGCGACCGCGACGGTAACCCGAATGTAACCGCTAAAATTACCGAACACGTCATGTTATACGGCCGTTGGAAGGCCGCTGAATTATTCCTCAAAGATATTCAGTTTTTGGTTTCAGAGCTCTCTATGTCTGACTGTACTCCTGAGCTCAGAGCAATAGCCGGCGGAGACGAAGTCCTTGAGCCTTACCGCGAACTAATGAAACAGCTACGCAGCCAGTTAATGAGTACTCACAATTATCTGACTGCCCGCTTGAATGGTGAACGCGTCAACTGTCCGGACGATATGCTGGTTCATAACCATCAGCTATGGGATCCGCTCTACGCTTGCTACCAATCACTGCGCGCCTGCGGAATGGGTATTATTGCTAACGGCCAACTTCTGGATACCTTACGCCGTATTGGTTGCTTTGGCCTACCTCTGGTACGTATTGATATCCGTCAGGAAAGCACCCGCCATAGCGATGCACTATCTGAGCTGACCCAGTATCTGGAGTTGGGTAATTTCAGTGAATGGACGGAAAAAGAGAAGCAAGCCTTCTTAGTTAACGAACTCCAATCTAAAAGGCCTCTGCTTCCGCGCGACTGGCAGCCAAGTGCCGAGACTCAGGAAGTTCTCGACACCTGTAAAGTAGTGGCCAAAGCGCCTGAAGGTTCTATTGCTGCCTATGTTATCTCTATGGCCCGAACGCCTTCCGATGTGCTGGCCGTGCATTTGTTGCTAAAAGAGGCGGGTTGTACTTTCGCTCTGCCGGTCTGCCCGCTGTTTGAAACGCTGGAAGACTTAAATAACGCCAACGATGTAATGACCCAGTTGCTGAATATCAAATGGTATCGCAACTTCATCGGCAACAAACAAATGGTGATGATCGGTTATTCAGACTCATCGAAAGATGCCGGCGTATTAGCGGCTTCATGGGCGCAATACTATGCACAAGAAGCCTTAATTAAAACCTGCGAAGATGCCGGCGTTGATCTGACGCTGTTCCACGGCCGTGGCGGTACTATTGGTCGCGGCGGTGCACCGGCTCATGATGCATTACTATCCCAACCACCGGGCTCGTTGAAAGGTGGCCTGCGGGTAACCGAACAGGGCGAAATGATCCGCTTTAAGTTTGGCCTGCCTGAGGTGACGTTGGGCAGTTTATCCAACTATGCCAGTGCGATTCTTGAAGCTAACTTATTGCCACCTCCGGCACCTAAGCAAGAGTGGCGCGATCTGATGGATGAGCTTTCTGAGGTTTCCTGTCAGGAATATCGGGATATCGTGCGCGAAGAGCCGGACTTTGTTCCGTACTTCCGCTCAGCAACGCCAGAACTGGAGCTCAGCAAACTCCCTCTGGGCTCTCGCCCGGCAAAGCGTAAGCCTAACGGCGGTGTAGAAAGCCTGAGAGCCATTCCATGGATCTTCGCATGGACCCAGAACCGCCTGATGTTACCGGCCTGGCTGGGTGCGGGTACCGGATTACAGCACGCGATTAAAAGCGGTAAACAACAGCAGTTAGCCGAAATGTGCAGAGACTGGCCATTCTTTAACACCCGCATCAATATGTTGGAGATGGTTTATGCCAAAGCCGACCTGTGGTTAGCTGAATATTACGATCAGCGGTTAGTGGATAAGAATCTCTGGCCGCTGGGCAATAAGCTGCGTTCTCTGCTGTCAGAAGATATCAAAGTGGTGCTCACACTGGCCAATGACCAGCATCTGATGGAGAAACTGCCTTGGATTGCTGAATCAATTAGATTACGTAATGTTTATACCGATCCGCTAAACGTGCTGCAGGCTGAGCTGCTTCATCGCTCACGTCAGCAGGAAACCCCGGATCCGCGCGTGGAGCAAGCCCTGATGGTAACCATTGCCGGCATCGCCGCCGGTATGCGTAATACCGGTTAGTGGGTTAAGAGATAAAAAAATGCCGCAATCTGCGGCATTTTTTATTGATGACACACTGAAGATAGGCCCAAAGCGCTCTGCACTCAAAAACTTCGCCCCCTCGGCCGCTAGAAAAAATGAATATTCCAATGTTGACTTTGCGGACGAAATTTTCTCTGTAACCAAATTAAACTACTTGGTCTTCAAACCATAATACTAAGCCGGGCGCACGCCTAAAGTATGGCAAATTGCGTAGCTCAACTCTGCCCGGTTCAGGGTATAAAAGTGGAAATCCTTCACCCCTTCACGGGACAAAATTTTCACCATATCCATCGCAATAGAGGCGCCGACAAACTTACGGGTTTCAGCATCATCTTCAAGGCCAGCAAACATCTGAGTCATCCACTGAGGAACGCGCACATTCGTCATCGTTGCAAAACGCTGCAACTGTTTGAAGTTAGATACCGGCAAAATTCCCGGTACAATTTCAACGTCAATACCGGTCGCTACACAGCGGTCGCGAAAACGCAGGTAGCTTTCAACATCAAAGAAAAACTGAGTAATGGCGCGATTAGCACCGGCATCAATCTTCTTCTTAAGATTAATTAAGTCAGCCTGAGCGCTTTTCGCCTCGGGATGAACTTCAGGATAGGCCGCAACAGAAATATCAAAATCGCCAACGCCTTTCAGCAGGTGAACAAGGTCTTCTGCATACATTTCTGGCTTGCCGCCACCCGGAGGTAAATCTCCACGCAGAGCGACAATATGACGAATACCGCTGTTCCAGTAATCCTGTGCGATTTCCAGTAACTGCCCTTTACTGGCATCGATACAGGTCAGGTGCGGTGCAGCATCCAGGCCGGTCTTATCTTTAATGCCTTTAATAATGCTATGAGTTCGGTCACGCTCGCCGGAATTAGCACCGTAAGTGACAGAAACAAATTTTGGCTTCAACGTTTTTAAACGATCGATAGACTGCCACAGAGTTTGTTCCATCTCGCTGGTACTTGGCGGAAAAAATTCAAAAGACACATTAATTTGGCCACTGAGCTCTGCCAGACTCTGGTTCAGTGCTTCCCGTTGGTTAGCGTGAAAAAAACTCATATCCTGTCATCCTATTTTGCTAATTACCTGACACTTTTATTATACATCCGTACGTATGGATGTTTAGACGTCTAAACAAGATGACTTAAGTCGCTCAATCTGTCAACACCAAAAATAAATATTAAGAAAGAATAAATGACGGGCGGTCAATATGCAGGGGAAGAAACGGAGGGAATATTTAAATAACAACGCCTGAGCCGATCCGGCACTCAGGCGTTAATAATATGAAAAGCAATTTAATTACAGTAATTTAGCCAAGCGATTTAAGTCTGACTGTATCGCCCCGGCGGTAACATCTCTGCCCGCCCCCGGACCGCGAATAATCAATGGATTATCCCGATACCAGCGGCTCTCAATGGCAAAAAGATTATCACACGGCAACAAAGAGGCTAATGGATGGTCGTCCCGCACCGCCTCAACGCCGACGCGGGCTTTACCATTAGCGTCAAAACGAGCCACATAACGCAGCACGAGTCCCATCTCACGGGCGGCTTCCAAACGCTCCAGCATCTGATGATTCAACGCTTGAGCATTCTCAAAGAAGTTATCAACCGATCCCTCTTCAGCACCTTCAGCGACCAAAGATTCAACCCGTACATGGTCCGGCTCAATATCATAGCCTGCTTCTCGGGCCAGAATAACCAGCTTACGCATAACGTCCTGCCCGGAGAGGTCAACCCTTGGGTCGGGCTCAGTAAGCCCTTGCTGCCATGCCTGCTCCACTAATTCGGAGAAGGGTACCGTGCCGTCAAACTGAAGAAACAGCCATGACAGCGTGCCGGAAAAAATACCGCTCAAGGAGAGAATCGTATCGCCACTGTCACGCAGATCCCGCACGGTATGATTAATGGGTAACCCCGCCCCGACCGTCGCGTTATACAGCCAATGGCGACCGGTTTTCTCAAAAGCGTCACGAACCTGCCGATAGACATTACTGGGTGAAGCGCCGGCAACCTTATTGGCGCTGATGACATGGAACCCATAGCTGGCAAAATCTAAATACTGCCCGGCAAGCTCTTTACTGGCGGTAATATCTAAAATAACCAAATCGTCAAACGGGTGCTCACGCATCCAAGTCACCAGAGAAGCGTCATCAAAAGGCTGTGCTTCATCATCAAAGAAGGCCAGAACCCGACTGGCATCCAATCCCTGATAATTCAGCCACCCTCTGCTGCTGTCCACGACACCGGCAAGAACGAACTCAAATCCGGTTCTGGCTGAAATATTTTTCTGCTCGCGGGCAAACAGCTCTAACCAGCGTGAGCCGATATTGCCTTTGCCGCATAGCACCAAACCGATACACTTTTCCGCTCTGAACAGGCTTTGGTGTAATCCTTGAATCAGATGCTCGGTCGGCCCTAAGCGCAGTACCGCCACTAGGCTTATTCCATCTTCAGCATGCCAGATAAACTCAACCGGCTGATCTTTAAGCTGCTGATAAAAACGATGGCTATGAAGCGGATTCTTACACACACCGGCACCGACTAAAGCGACTAATGCCAGACCTTCGCGAAGCTGTAACCGCCCCGGAAGGCGCGCATCGTCCAGAATCTGTAACACGCTGTTAACCACTTCAGAGGTATAGCACAGCTGAAGTAAGTTACGGTCCGGATGGACGCCGGTTGCTAGCGGTTTAACCTGAACGCGATTAAGTATCCGCTCAACGTCTTTTTGAATCTGGGCAAAATCGTGCTGAGCCGAAACGTGTAATTCAATTAAACACACATCATCATGACTGGTAACGATTTTAGCACCGGTTCCTGAAGCAAGAACCCGTTCAATACGGGTAGAACCCTGTTCCGGCTGATAGCTACAGCGCAGTTGAAGATCAATATCACTGCCGGATACCGGCTGCAAAGTGCGAGTATGAAGCACCGGCGCAGCTAAGCGAGCCAGTTCACTGGCTTCATCTAGGCGCAGAAGAGGAAGTAAGCAAGCATCTTTCACTTTACGCGGATCGGCACTGAATACGCCGGCCACATCGCTCCAGATAGTCACTCGAACAACACCGGCTAACGCACCAATCTGGGTGGCGGAATAGTCACTACCGTTGCGGCCAAGCAGAACCGTCTCGCCGATTTCATTACGTGAAATAAAACCGGTAGCCACCAGCCGTTTATTCGGATTCTGAGCCAGTAATTGCTGAAGCAGCGGATAAGAACGCCCTTCGTCTACCTGTGGCTGTGCCGAGCGTTCCGCACGTAAGAAGTCGCGGGCATCGAGCCATTCAGCTTCCATACCCTGAATATTTAATAGTGCCGACATCAGGCGAGCAGACCAAATCTCACCGTGACCAACAACCTCAGCATATACTGCATCGGTCATCGGGCCGTCGAGCAATCCGGCTAAATACTCAAGATCGCCGATAAGCTGCTGAAGCAAGGGCGCTGCCTGTTGCGCCTGTAACAAACCATTAATCAGATCGCTTTGGTAACGACGCAGCTCTTGCTGAACCTGATGGGCAGCAATCCGATCGCTCTGACTTAGCTGAAGCCAGCTAATTAAGTGATTGGTCGTTCCTCCCGCGGCAGAGACCACCATAATGTCTCCGACGCGGCTATATTCTGCCATTATCCCTGCGACACGCAGATAGCATTTGCTGTCTGCCAGGCTACTTCCGCCAAACTTATGCAACTGACGGCTTGCAGGAAGCACTGAGGCCCCTAATGTGCTCATACTAACCCTCTTAAGCTGACGCCCTGAAAGCCTGTTCCAGATCGGCAATTAAATCTTCACTGTCTTCAATACCAACAGAAATTCGTAATAAGCTGTCTGATATGCCCGCAGCTTTACGGGCCTCTTCAACCATACCCGCATGCGTCATGGTAGCCGCATGGGAAATTAAACTTTCAACACCACCCAGCGATTCGGCCAGTGTAAACAAATCCAGCGCAGCAAGAAACCGCCTCATGGTCTGTTCATCACCCGCTAATTCAAAACTTAGCATTGCACCGAAACCTGACTGTTGTTTACAGGCAATCTCATGCCCTTGATTATCCGGCAATGACGGATGATACAATTTTTTCACCTGAGGCTGCTGTTGTAAATATGCAACGACGGCATCAGCATTAATCTGTTGTTGCCTCATGCGCGGAGCCAGCGTGCGTAAACCGCGTAATAATAAGTAACTGTCAAATGCCGCTGCCGTGACACCGATATTATTCGCCCACCACGCCATCTCAACGCCCAGTTCATCATCTTTGGTGATGACTACGCCTGCGACCACGTCAGAGTGGCCATTAAGATATTTAGTACAGGAATGGATAACAATATCCGCACCCAGTGAAATCGGCTGCTGAAGTATCGGGCTTAAAAAGGTGTTATCAACCACGGTTAATGCCCCTGCCTGATGGGCAGCCTGACAAATTTTTTCGATATCGACAACGCGCAGCAGCGGATTGCTTGGTGATTCAATCAGCACCAGTTTCGGATTCTGGGCCATCGCCTCTGCAAGCGCTTTCTCATCGCCCTGGTCAATAAACAGCACCCGATAGGCACCACGGCGGCTTAAGCTGTCAAACAGACGATAGCTGCCACCATAACAGTCATGAGGAGCAACTAATAAATCACCCGGCTTCAATAATACGGTACAAACCAGATGAATCGCTGACATGCCGCTGCTGGTCAGTACTGCACGGCTGCCGCCTTCAAGCTCAGCCAGTGCAGCCTGAGCAATATCTCTGGTCGGATTTCCTCGGCGAGAATAGTCGTGCGCTCTGGGCTGATTAAAATCAGCAAAATTATAGGTACTGGAAAGGTGGATCGGAGGAACGACGCAACCATACTGCTCGTCTGAATTAAGTCCGCCACGTACTGCGATTGTTGCTAATTTGCGCTTCACCAGAGTCACCTCAATGCAAGGGAATTACCGAATATGTGACTAAGATAATACTTAATGGCAATGGACGTCAATACTTCTAGACATCTAAACCTCTTGACGTGTAGATTGAGGAAATTATAAATATCCGTTAAAATTGTCAGGTTGATACCCAAAGTCATTGAAGTGACGGCAAGATAGCGAGCAACTGAAGCACCATGAGCTTATTCTAGTCAGTAAGTTAGAGTGTGTGCACAGCTTCAAGAACTAAGGGCATAGTCATTTAACATACTTGTGAGATCGCGCACTCATAAGTCAGCAAAGTTATCTCAATCTGAGCTAACTTTAACATTCCAGCTTTTAACTAATGTAAGGTGCCCCATGGCTGAGTGGAACGGTGAATATGTCAGCCCATATGCTGAACATGGCAAAAAGAGCGAGCAGGTTAAGAAAATTACAGTATCTATTCCACTGAAAGTACTGAAAATTTTGACTGATGAGCGTACTCGCCGTCAGATTAATAACCTACGACACGCCACCAATAGTGAACTGCTTTGCGAGGCTTTTCTTCACGCATTTACCGGCCAACCGCTGCCAAACGATGAAGATTTAAGAAAAGAACGCAGCGATGAAATACCTGAGGCGGCTAAGATTTTAATGCGTGAAATGGGCATTGATCCTGATTCTTGGGAATATTAAATCTGATTTCAGGCGCTAGGAACAAATCACCTGATTTTAGAGCCCGTTTTGCCCGCTAAGATAACTCCGGGATATCACCTTTTTTAGGTGCTCGGAGTCCGATATTTTTGGCTTTAGCGCCCAGTTTTAGCGTGAAGAAAGAATCATTCAGATACAAAAAAGGCGCCTCAGGCGCCTTTTTTCGAGCTCAGCAAAATTACTTCGCGCCGCCAACCATATTGAAACGCTTGTTAAAGCGATCTACACGGCCACCGGTAGCAACATCACGTTGTTTACCAGTATAGAACGGGTGACATTCGCCACAAACGTCCAGGTTTAAATCATGACCCACAGTAGAGTGAGTTTTGATTACATTGCCGCAAGAACAAGTTGCAGTAATTTCTTTGTATTCTGGGTGAATACCTTTTCTCATGGTAGGCCTCTCTTAAGCCGCGTCGCTATCCGGTCACTATTGCCGAACACCACGCGAAATATAAATAATGATGATGAGTCGTGTTTTGGATTCACCTAAATGAACCAAAGGAGGCGCATTATACAGAGTTGATATTATCAGCGCAAGATAAGCAGTTAACTCAGCTTGTGGTATGCTTCTTGGCTCGCATATTATTATTTACCTTTGCCGGATCTGGATTGCCATAATGACCGTCGCTAGCATTGTTTTACCCGTTCCTCTGGACCGCTCCTTTGACTATCTCCTGCCGCAGGGCGAGAGCGCCACTATCGGCGTCAGAGTCAGCGTGCCTTTTGGTAACCGGGAGGCAATTGGCATAATTATCGGCATCAGCGAAACCAGTGAACTACCGCTATCGCAGCTTAAACAAATTAATCATCTGATTGATAAAGAGTCCTTGTTTCCAGAGACCATGTGGAAGACTTTAATTTGGGCCTCGGGCTATTATCAATTTCCGCTAGGTGAAGTACTTTTCCATGCGTTACCGGTTCTGCTTCGCCAAGGAAAACCGGCTCAGGAACAACCCATTTGGCAATGGGAAGTGACAGAAGCTGGCAAATCGACCGATCTGGCTTCACTCAAGCGCGCCCCTAAACAGCAACAGGCTTTAGCCGCGCTGCTGAAAACTAGTATCTATCGTCACCAAATCAGTGAATTAGAGCTCAACGAAGCGGCATTTCAGGCATTACGAACCAAAAAGCTGGCTGATTTACAGGCCACTTATCCTTCTTGCGTTGCTTGGCAAACTCATTTCCAAATTAACGGTGAACGACTAAAACTGAATACTGAACAAGCAACGGCCATTGGCGCTATCCGCAGTGATGATAAGAAATTTGGCGTCTGGCTGTTGGAAGGCATTACCGGTTCAGGAAAAACAGAAGTTTATCTTAGCGTATTAGAAAACGTTTTGTCAGAAGGCCGTCAGGCGCTAGTTTTGGTACCTGAAATCGGCTTAACGCCCCAAACTATTGCGCGCTTTAGGGAACGGTTTAATGCCCCGGTCGACGTTGTCCATTCGGGACTTAATGACAGTGAACGTCTGGCCGTCTGGCTACGGGCCCGCCGCGGAGAAACCGCCATTGTTATTGGTACCCGTTCCGCCCTGTTCACCCCCTTTAAGCATCTGGGCATTATTGTCATTGATGAAGAACACGACAGCTCCTATAAACAACAGGAAGGCTGGCGTTACCATGCCAGAGATCTGGCGATTCTTCATGCCCGAGAAGAGAACATTCCAATTATTCTGGGCTCCGCTACGCCGGCAATTGAAAGTTTGTATAACGCTCAAAGCGGTAAGTACCATCACTTACGCCTGACGATTCGTGCCGGCCATGCCAAACCAGCGATACAGCATATTCTTGATTTAAAAGGCCTGCCGCTGAAAGCCGGGCTCGCGCCGCCGATGCTAAAAAGAATGCAGGATCACTTACGCGCCAATAATCAGGTGATTCTATTTCTTAATCGCCGGGGATATGCACCTACGCTGTTGTGCCATGAATGTGGCTGGATCGCAGAATGTACTCGCTGCGAACGCTACTACACGCTACATCAGAATCAACGCATGCTACGCTGCCACCACTGTGACAGCCAGAGGCCGATTCCGTATCAGTGCCCGAAATGCGGATCAACTCATCTGGTTCCGGTCGGCGTCGGTACAGAACAGCTGGATCATGAGTTGGCTAAACATTTTCCTGATACCCCAATTACCCGAGTCGACCGCGATACCACCAGTCGAAAAGGGGCTCTGGAACAACATTTATCAGATATTCATCAGGGTGGTGCTCGTATCCTGATCGGTACTCAAATGCTGGCAAAAGGCCATCACTTTCCGGACGTCACACTGGTCGGGCTTATTGATGTCGACGGTGCGCTATTTTCTGCCGATTTTCGCGCGGCAGAGCGCTTTGCCCAGCTTTATACTCAAGTTTCAGGCCGTGCCGGGCGGGCAGGAAAACAGGGAGAGGTGTTATTACAAACCCACCATCCGGAACACCCGCTATTACAAACCTTACTGCGCCAAGGTTATGACGCATTTGCCAAAGAAGCGCTACAAGAACGAAAAAGCGTATTTCTGCCACCTTTTACCTACCATGCCATATTTCGTGCTGAAGATCATGACAACCAACAGGCCTCATTATTCCTACAAGCGTTGCGGCAGTTGCTAGAAGCTCATCAGGCGAATGACCGTCATCTTTGGGTTCTCGGCCCGGTTCCCGCACTTCAGGCAAAGCGTAGTGGTCGATTCCGCTGGCAACTGCTAATCCAGCACCCTTCGAGAGGTCGCCTACAGCAAGTTTTACACACATTAAGATCGCAAATAGCAACGCTTCCTCAGGCAAAAAAAGTGAAATGGACGTTGGACGTTGACCCTATTGAAGGATAAAAAAGACATCTTTTGCGAACCAGATCTAAAAAACACATTTACATCGTACTATTCCACCAAAGAATAGAATAAAACTGTGGGTTATTAAAAACGAGCCCTTATTATTTATTCATCTATCACTGGAAACTCCCCCACAGCACAAATGATTATTTTCCAGATACGGTTGGAATGATATCGCCACACACAAAACCCCATTCTAATCAGAATAAATTGAGGATATAAACATCAGCCAACATCTTGTCAGCGGTCGGCCTAAACACTGGCAAGAAGGAGTCTCTCGTTGGAACAGAACAATACTCACCCACCGGTCACCATGAAAGATGTCGCCGATTTGGCCGGAGTCTCTACTGCCACCGTGTCGCGTGCTTTAATGTTGCCTGATAAGGTCGCAAATAAAACCCGTAATAAAATAGAACAGGCAATACTACAAACCGGGTATGTCCCCCATATGTTGGCAAAGGGCAACAAAAACAACGAATCTAAGATCTTCCTTGCTATGGCATTAGATATTACCGATCCGTTTTTCACGGATGTAATACAGGGCATCAGAGAGACTGCTGCAGCACACGGCTATATCGTCCTTTTTCTTGATAACCGCCAACAGCCGATTGAAGCTATCTCTCTGTCCGCCATCATGCGACACATTAACGGTGTCATTCTGTTAGGTGCCAATACTCCCTTTGATATGCACGATGAGGAGTCACATCAACTACCACCAATGGTCATGGCCAATGAGTATCTGCCGGAGCTAAAGCTGCCCACGATCCACATTGATAACATGACAGCGGCATTTAATGCCGTTCATTACTTACAACATATTGGTCATAATCGTATCGCATGTATCTCCGGCCCGGTACATTTACACCTGAGCCATTATCGCCAACAGGGCTATATTCAGGCACTGCAGCGAAATGGTATTGCCATTGAAAAAAGCTATATTATTTCGGGACCATTAAGCTTTGAGACCGGTGCAACGTCATTATCTCAGCTAATGTCACTGCCTCAGCCACCAAGTGCTATCTTTTGTCATAGTGATATTGTTGCTATCGGCGCGATTCATCAGGCCAAGCAGTTGGGCATAAAAATCCCTGAAGATCTCTCTATTGTTGGCTTTGATGATATTGCTCTGGCACAATATGCCGATCCGCCGCTCACTACGGTGGCGCAGCCCCGTTATAAAATTGGCCAAAAGGCCGTTTTACTGCTGCTTGAGCTGCTGCAAAAAAATAGTGTAAAAAGTGGTTCAATACTGCTTGATAGTGAACTCATTATTCGTGAGAGCACGGCCAAACCTCATAGTTAGGTTTGCTGCGACTCTCTTTTCTCTTTATTTTTGAAATCATACGTAGCGAAGTTATAGTGGCACAACGAGATTATGTAAGCCGTAGCCGTTCAGGGACGCGGAAAAAAAATAGCCGGAAGAAAAAAGGCTCATCGGGCGGCGCCTCTAAGCTCATGATCGTGCTTGCCACCGCCGTATTGGTGATTTTTGCGGCTGGCCTCTATTTTATTACTCAGCATAAACCGGATACATCACCGGAAGTTACCGGCCAGCCGGCCAGACCGGGCAATGGCCTTCCGCCAAAGCCGGAAGAGCGCTGGACCTATATTAAAGAGCTGGAAAACCGTCAGGTGACTAACTCCGAGAGCGCACAGGCAAAAACGCCGGGTATCAGCCCTCAGGCCAATTTAACGCCGGAACAGCGCCAGTTCTTAGAGCAGATGCAGGCTGATATGCGCCAACAGCCGACACAGTTAGCCGAAGTTCCGTCTAACGCCACGTCACGTGACGGTGGAGCAAAACCGGCTGCTCAACAACAAACTCAAACCCCGGCAGAGCAGCCAAAGAGAACGCCGCCACCGGTCACTCCACCGCCCGCTACGCCATCAACGACACAAACTGCGGCACAGGCACAAAACCAACGCTGGACTATTCAGTGTGGCTCGTTCAAAACAACAGAGCAGGCAGAGTCAGTTAAAGTCAGTCTGGCCTTCGCCGGTTTTGAAAGCCGGATCACCGCCAGCGGCGGATGGAACCGCGTTGTTCTGGGCCCATATAATAATAAAGATGGTGCAGACAAAACTTTACAACGGTTAAAAGGCGCCGGAGTAGGTAACTGTATTCCCGTTGCGTCCGGCAAGTAAAATAGCTTAATTTCATATAATTAGCTTAGTATTACGGTCACCATCAGGTGGCCGTAATACTATCAGCCACACAGTTCTTATGGAGATGTTTAACCTATAAGGGTTGAAATCTGATAGTTCTTTCCCCATCTACATAATCAATATGCCTTACAACTGTTGTAAGGCCGTTTCTGTCAGCTAATGAGGGTATGCACGTGACAACAATTGTAAGCGTTCGCCGTAATGGTCATGTGGTAATAGGTGGTGATGGCCAGGTTACTCTGGGCAACACCGTAATGAAAGGCAACGCCCGTAAAGTCCGTCGCCTGTATAACGATAAAGTCATTGCCGGTTTTGCCGGTGGCACTGCTGATGCCTTTACCTTATTTGAACTGTTCGAGCGTAAGCTTGAAATGCATCAGGGTCACTTAGTCAAAGCCGCAGTCGAATTGGCAAAAGACTGGCGGACTGACCGCATGCTGCGCAAACTGGAAGCACTGCTGGCCGTCGCTGATGAAAACGCCTCATTAATCATCACCGGTAATGGTGATGTCGTTCAGCCAGAAAATGACCTGATCGCCATCGGTTCAGGTGGCCCTTATGCTCAGTCATCGGCCAGAGCCCTGCTTGAGAATACCGATTTAAGCGCTCGCGATATCGTAGAAAAATCACTCACTATCGCCGGTGATATCTGTATCTATACCAACAGATTCCAAACTATTGAAGAATTAACGGCTAAACAATAAGGACCGAAATAATGTCTGAAATGACCCCTCGCGAAATCGTCAGTGAACTCGACAGCTATATCATCGGTCAAAATAAAGCTAAACGCGCCGTTGCTATCGCTTTACGTAACCGCTGGCGCCGGATGCAGTTAGACGAAATGCTGCGCCATGAAGTGACGCCCAAAAATATTCTGATGATCGGTCCTACCGGCGTCGGTAAAACTGAAATCGCCCGCCGTTTGGCTAAATTAGCCAACGCTCCGTTTATCAAAGTTGAAGCAACAAAATTCACCGAAGTAGGTTATGTCGGTAAAGAGGTTGACTCAATCATTCGTGATTTAACCGATGCGGCGATTAAAATGGTACGCCAGCAGTCAGTGGAAAAAATGCGTTTTCGCGCTGAAGAGCTGGCAGAAGAGCGTATTCTCGACGTTCTTATTCCACCAGCACGAGATAACTGGGGCCAGTCGGAAGGAAGTTCAGACAGTTCGGCAGCCCGTCAGGCATTTCGCAAAAAACTGCGTGAAGGCCAGCTAGACGACAAAGAAATCGAAATTGAATTAGCGTCCGTATCAATGGGCGTTGAAATCATGGCCCCTCCCGGCATGGAAGAGATGACCAATCAGCTTCAGTCGATGTTTCAGAATCTGGGCGGGCAAAAGCAAAAGCCGCGCAAGATGAAAATCAAAGAGGCTTTCAAGCTGCTAATTGAAGAAGAAGCCGGTAAGCTGGTTAATCCTGAAGAACTTAAGCAACAGGCTATCGATGCGGTTGAACAGCACGGTATCGTCTTTATTGATGAGATCGACAAGATCTGTAAGCGTGGCGAAACCTCAGGTCCGGACGTCTCACGCGAAGGCGTACAGCGTGACTTACTGCCTTTAGTTGAAGGCTGTACCGTATCAACTAAGCACGGCATGGTGAAAACTGACCATATTCTGTTTATTGCCTCCGGCGCATTCCAGACTGCCAGCCCGTCAGATCTCATTCCTGAACTACAGGGTCGGTTACCTATCCGCGTTGAGCTACAGGCATTAACTACCGAAGATTTTGAAAGAATTCTGACTGAACCAAGTGCATCGCTGACTGAGCAATATAAAGCGCTGATGGCAACAGAAGGTGTGACCATCAATTTCTCAACCGATGGTATCCGCCGGATTGCTGAAGCTGCATGGCAGGTTAACGAGCGTACCGAAAACATTGGTGCCCGACGTTTACATACCGTGCTGGAACGTCTGATGGAAGACATTTCCTATGACGCCAGCGAAAGCGCGGGTTCAACGTTTGAAATTAACGCTGACTACGTCCGTAATCACTTAGATGAACTGGTTGAGAACGAAGATTTAAGTCGATTTATTCTGTAATTTATCGCCACGCGTTTCTAAAGTATTTCACAATAGCGATGTTCTAAATGCTGTATTTACGGGAGACATCAGTCTCCCGTAATATTGATAACCAATAATCATCAGGTTTATCCGTTGTTCCCGCTTTCGTCTATAAGACACTTTATAACTGGCATTGGACCGGTTTTATCCTAGAATCAAAGCAAACTCTCGTTAAATTTTTTATAATACGCGTATAATCAGCGGTGTTTTTTCGTCACCGACCTGAATTGAACCTGAACAGAATTTAAAGTAGAACATGAGCCAAACTCACTCAACAAGTAAAACGACGGCCTGGATAGAAAGCCTACGTCCAAGAACATTACCACTCGCGCTGGCATCTATTGTCACGGGCTCAGCGCTGGCTGCATGGATGAACCACTTCCAGCTAGATATCGCATTAATGGCCTTGCTAACTGCCGGTCTGTTGCAGATTTTATCTAATTTGGCTAACGACTATGGCGATGCGATTAAAGGTAGCGATACCGAAACCCTATCGGGCCTAATCGCGGTATGCAAAAAGGCCTGATCAACCTTGCCCAAATGAAACGGGCGCTGATTATCGTGATTGTTCTGACCGTTGCCTCCGGTATCGGCCTGATTGCTATTGCCTGTAAAAAACCTGAAGACATTCTCGGATTTCTGGCACTCGGATTAATGGCCATCGTGGCATCCATTACCTATACCGTTGGCCGTAAACCATACGGATATATGGGCCTTGGCGATATTTCGGTTCTGATCTTCTTTGGCTGGCTAAGCGTTGCCGGCACTTACTACCTTCAGGCCGGAACTTTCGACAGCGTCGTGATGCTACCCGCTACCGCCTGTGGTTTATTAGCCACCGCAGTACTCAATATTAATAACCTGCGGGATATCGACAGCGATCGGATGAATGGTAAAAACACCCTTGCGGTTCGTTTAGGCCCACTGTGGGGGCGCCGCTATCACTTTATGCTGCTGTCCGGTGCGCTATTATGCTTAATTCTTTTTGCGCTGTTCGATCTGCGCAGTTGGGTGGGTTGGTTATTTATTCTGGCCGTTCCGCTACTCTATCGCCACGCTATGTATGTTCTGCATGAACCTACAGCGGTCGCGATGCGCCCGATGTTAGAACAAATGGTCAAAGGTGCTCTGCTGACAAACCTGCTATTTGCTATTGGTGTGGTACTCAGTTAATCCACTCAACTCATTTACATCATAAATTTGATGTAAACGTTCGTATAATCCGAACCAAATCAAGGATGGCTTTGCCATCTTGGCTGGGTTCGGGATATACTGAAAATTCCCAGCGATAAACGGACAACGCAAACAGGCAACTATCTTATGAAATATGATACTTCCGAACTATGCGACATCTACCATGAAGAAGTAAACGTTGTGGAGCCCCTGTTCTCTAACTTCGGCGGGCGGTCATCATTTGGCGGCCAAATCACCACAGTAAAATGCTTCGAAGACAACGGGTTACTCTATGACCTGCTAGAAGAAAACGGCCAAGGCCGAGTACTGCTGGTTGATGGAGGTGGCTCTGTACGCCGTGCACTGATCGATGCAGAATTAGCCCGTTTAGCTACGCAAAACCAATGGGAAGGCTTAGTTGTTTACGGTGCCGTTCGTCAGGTCGATGAGTTAGAAGAGCTGGATATCGGTATTCAGGCTTTGGCCTCTATCCCGGTTGGAGCAGATGCGCAGAGCATCGGTGAAAGTGATATCCGCGTAAACTTTGGTGGCGTAACGTTCTTCTCCGGTGACCATCTTTATGCCGACAATACCGGCATAATCCTGTCGGAAGAAGCACTAGACTTAGAATAATAATTTGCCAAGCTTCGCCCACAAAAAACGCCGCTATTGCGGCGTTTCAGACTGTCGACAAACCTTAAATACTAAAATTCAGATCTTAAAAAACTAAAACGGAGGGAGAGCTTTCCGTTGGGGTCGTAGCAACTTTAGTTGCCGGAGTGCCTCTAGGAAAGGTAAGCCCGGAGCCCGCTGAGATCAAAAACGTCGCCCTTCGGCCGCTAGGAAAAACCAATATTTTGATATTGATTATGCGGACGAAATTTACGCTGAGATCAAATTAAACTACTTTGTCATTACTCTAAAACGCCGCTATTGCGGCGTTTTGTCGTTAAGCAAACTATATCCCAAATAATCGGGGTTGCATCAAGATGGTAACTGAACGCAGCCAACGTTGATGCAGCTTAAAAGATGGCGGATATCAGCTAACGTCGTCCATTTTACCTAACAGCACACGTAAACGTTCTTGCCAGGCTTGTTGTTCTTGCTTGAGCTGAGCATTTTCGTTTACTAATGACTCACGCCCGTTGGCGGCAGCCTCAATTTCGCGACCCAGAGAGTTATTTTTCTCTTTCAGTTCTTCAATTTCCATCTGCAACAGCGTGATGGTATCAATGGCCTGTTGGACCTTAGCTTCCAATTTTTCAAATACTTCAAATGACATTATTTCGTCCTCTTATAGACATAACCGCAAAGCGGAAAATCAAAAATTACTAACAGCCGCTAGCGGTAAAATACTCATCCCGATAGTGGAACGCTAAAATCAATAAAGTGATTGTATTAACCCGACAGGACGCTGTCTAGCAATAGACTGATATAAAGCCCGAATGTTCAAAAATATTATCATTATCAATTCAAATAGAAGCCACAAAGCCGCTATTGGTGAGATAACGTTGAACGATTAGCATTTCACACCAAAACATAGCCCGCTACCTCTATATAAGATTGAACTCAAACACTCGGCTTAAGCAAAAATCTTGCGCCAGATATCACTTTTCGAGCAAAAAACTCGAATTATTTGACCGATAACACAGAATTAAACTTTCGTTATTCTTCGAAATGGCTCGATAACGCTAAAATCAGCGCGATTTCTTTGGCTCGCCAGCCAAAGCTTTACGGGTAACCTGAATCATCTAATTTACCCCCTTTCCCTCTATTTTGCAGGATATTATTATGAGCCAAACGGCCGGTCCGACCCTTAAAGGTCAATGTATTGCTGAATTTCTCGGTACTGGTTTATTTCTCTTTTTTGGTATTGGATGCGTTGCTGCATTAAAAGTTGCCGGCGCAAGCTTTGGCCAGTGGGAAATTAGTATTATCTGGGGTTTAGCCGTGGCGTTGGGTGTCTATCTGACTGCCGGCGTTTCTGGTGCTCACCTTAACCCGGCGGTAACTATCGCGCTGTGGCTATTTGCCTGCTTTGACCGTAAAAAAGTTATTCCTTATATTCTTTCTCAAGTTGCCGGCGCATTTTGTGGTGCGGCAATGGTGTACGCTCTGTATTTCAGCCTGTTTCATGAAGTTGAAGCAGCACAGCATATTGTTAGAGGCAGCGCAGAGAGTTTGTCGCTGGCGGGTACTTTCTCTACCTATCCACACCCTGCAATTAACGTATTTCAGGCATTTTGTGTCGAAGTGGTCATTTCTGCCACTCTGTTAGCGCTGATTTTGGCCTTAACGGATGACGGTAACGGTGTACCTCGCGGTTCATTAGCGCCATTACTGATTGGTATTTTAGTTGCCGTAATTGGTGCATCAATGGGGCCGTTAACCGGATTTGCCATGAACCCTGCGCGTGACTTCGGACCAAAACTGTTTGCCTATTTCGCCGGCTGGGGCAATATAGCCATGACCGGTGGTCGTGATATTCCTTACTTTATCGTTCCAATTTTGGGACCTATTATCGGTGGCTGTTTGGGTGCATGGGGCTATCGGGTATTTATTGGTGGTCATCTGCCGTGTGATGCCTGTTCTATCGAAGATAAAAAATAACGGCTGTTTTCACCTTTTTTACTACGTCAATTCACGGAGTTACCGCAATGACGACTGAGCAAAAGTATATTGTCGCCCTAGATCAGGGAACGACCAGTTCACGAGCAGTGGTTTTAGACCATGACGCCAATGTTATTGGCGTATCACAGCGCGAATTTACCCAAATATATCCGCATGCCGGTTGGGTAGAACACGATCCGATGGAAATTTGGGCAACGCAAAGCGCCGTCTTGGTTGAAGTTCTGGCGCAAACCGGTATTAGTTCTGATGAAGTAGCGGCCATTGGTATCACTAACCAACGTGAAACCACGGTAGTTTGGGATAAAGAAACCGGTAAGCCAATTTACAATGCCATCGTATGGCAGTGCCGCAGAACGGCCAGTATTTGTGAGCAGTTGAAAAAGGCCGGTCTGGAAGAGTATATTCGCGAAAATACCGGACTGGTTGTCGACCCGTACTTTTCCGGTACCAAAGTAAAATGGATTCTGGACCACGTAGAAGGCTCTCGTGAGCGGGCAAAACGCGGCGAGCTGCTGTTCGGTACTATCGATACCTGGTTAATCTGGAATATGACTCAAGGGCGTTCTCACGTCACGGATTACACCAACGCCTCCCGTACCATGATGTTTAACATCCGTACGCTGGAATGGGATGAGCGTATGCTGAAAGAGCTGGATATTCCGCGCGAAATGCTGCCGGAAGTACGCCAGTCATCAGAAATCTATGGCAAAACCAATATCGGTGGTAAGGGCGGAACGCGTATTCCAATTTCTGGCATTGCCGGTGACCAGCAGGCGGCGCTGTTCGGCCACCTATGCGTACAGCCGGGCATGGCGAAAAATACCTACGGCACTGGCTGCTTCTTGCTGATGAACACGGGTAAAGAAGTGGTGAAATCAGAACATGGCCTGTTAACCACGATTGCCTGCGGTCCGCGCGGTGAAGTTAACTACGCTTTAGAAGGCGCGGTATTTATCGGTGGTGCATCTATTCAATGGCTGCGCGATGAGCTAAAACTGTTCAACGATGCAATGGACTCCGAATACTTTGCCACTAAAGTTAAAGACAGCAACGGCGTGTATGTTGTTCCGGCATTCACCGGACTGGGTGCACCATACTGGGACCCGTATGCCCGTGGTGCGATCCTAGGCCTGACCCGTGGTGTTAACTCCAACCACATTATTCGAGCCACTCTGGAGTCGATTGCTTACCAAACTCGCGACGTTCTGGATGCGATGCAGGCTGACTCAGGTACTCGCCTGAAAGCACTGCGCGTAGACGGCGGTGCAGTGGCGAATAACTTCCTGATGCAGTTCCAGTCAGATATTCTGGGCACATCAGTGGAACGCCCGGCGGTTCGTGAAGTTACTGCGTTAGGTGCCGCCTTCCTTGCCGGTTTAGCCGTTGGATTCTGGAGCGATCTGGATGAAGTGAAGAGCAAAGCGGATATTGAGCGGGTATTTAAGCCGGGTATTGAAACTACCGAGCGTAACTATCGCTATAAAGGCTGGCAGAAAGCCGTTGCTCGCGCTCAGGATTGGGAAGAGCACGACGCATAGTATGCGTATTGATAAGTTGAGAGGCCCGCAATGCGGGCCTTTTTTATGCGTGGTTAGAAACAGGTAACCCCCGTCAAGGTTGGTCATTCCGTGGTAAAACCGGACACTTAGCCGCAGGCGAAGCAAGACAGCAAAGGTCAAAAACTTAAGGTCAACTGCTGGATCCCGTTTTTCAACGGGATGGCGACCTTACGGCAAGGACAAGGACAAGAACAAGATAGAGAGGAAAGAAGATAAAACAGAACAAAGGAGAAATACCCGACTATCACAATTCACCTGATTTTATGGATAATCTAATTATCATCCTCTGCCGTTGTGCGGGAACTATGGTAAAATCCCCGCCACTATTTGCCCCGCCTGTAACCATCATCAATAACTAACGGATCCAATAAATGAAACGTGAACTAGCGATTGAGTTTTCCCGAGTCACTGAAGCCGCCGCTTTAGCAGGATACCGCCACTTAGGCCGCGGTGACAAAAATGCCGCCGACGGTGCTGCGGTTGAAGCAATGCGTATTGTACTCAATCAGGTCAATATCGACGGTGAGATTGTTATTGGTGAAGGTGAAATTGATGAAGCTCCGATGCTGTATATCGGTGAAAAAGTGGGAACCGGTGAAGGCAGTGCCGTCGATATTGCCGTAGACCCGATTGAAGGCACCCGCATGACCGCAATGGGTCAGCCTAACGCATTGGCAGTATTAGCCGTAGCGGAAAAAGGCGCATTCCTGCATGCACCTGATATGTATATGGAAAAACTGGTTGTTGGCCCGGGCGCTAAAGATACCATCGACCTGAATCTACCGCTGGCAGAAAACCTCAAGCGGGTGGCGGCTAAGCTGGGTAAACCGCTGGAATCTTTAACCGTGATTACGCTGGCTAAGCCACGTCATGATGAAATTATTGCTGAAATGCAAAAGCTTGGCGTACGGGTTTTCGCTATTCCGGACGGCGACGTTGCCGCATCCATCCTGACCTGTATGCCAGACAGCGAAGTTGACGTTATGTACGGCATCGGTGGCGCACCGGAAGGGGTTATCTCTGCGGCTGTTATCCGCGCGCTGGATGGGGATATGCAGGCCCGTTTACTGGCACGTCATCAGGTTAAAGGCCACAGCGAAGAGAATTGCCGAATCGGAGAACAAGAGCTGGCCCGCTGCCAGCAGATGGGAATTGAAGCAGGAAAAGTTCTGCTGTTGGGCGATATGGCCCGCAATGACAATATCATTTTCTCTGCAACCGGAATCACCAAAGGTGATTTACTCGATGGTATCCAGCGCAAAGGGGATATGGCCACCACCGAGACGCTGTTAATTCGCGGTAAATCACGCACTATCCGCCGTATTCGTTCAATTCACTACCTCGACCGTAAAGACCCGGCGCTGTGTGATATTCTGCTATAAGTACAATCTTCAGACCAAGGACTCATGGGCTGATTAAAGGCAGTAAAAAACCGGAGTGCAGTTGATAAGCGGCTCCGGCTTTTTTATCTTTTACGATTTACTGACTGAACCGAATATCAGACGCCAAACTCCTGCTGATAGGCCTTAATTGCCACCAAATAGTCAGCCATTTCCGGCTTCTCTTCCAGATATTCAATTAAGTCATCCAGCGTAATAATGGCGATCACATCGCACTGATAGTCGCGCTGTACTTCCTGAATAGCCGACAGTTCACCGCGGCCACGCTCCTGACGATCCAGCGAAATTAGCACACCGCTCAGAGATGCCTGTTTCTGGCTGATAATCTCCATTGATTCACGAATCGCTGTACCGGCGGTTATCACATCGTCAACCAGCATCACACGGCCAGCCAGCGGGCTTCCTACCAGATTTCCGCCTTCACCGTGATCTTTAGTCTCTTTACGGTTAAAGCAGTAAGGAATATCAATATCATGATGTTCTGACAGAGCCACTGCGGTAGTGGTCGCAATCGGAATCCCTTTGTATGCAGGCCCGAACAGCAAATCAAACTCAATGCCTGAATCTACCAGCGCTGCTGCATAAAAACGCCCTAATAACGCGAGATCGCGCCCGGTATTAAAGAGACCCGCATTAAAAAAGTACGGGCTGATTCTGCCTGACTTCAGGTGAAATTCTCCGAACTTTAATACCTGCTTGTTAAGCGCAAACTCAATAAACTGGCGCTGATAGGGTTTCATAAACGGACGCTCCTTAACATGAATACTAAATTATCTTTTCTGATTTTAATTTATTGCTGACCCGACAGGATCTGCTGAACATAAAAAAGGCAACGTTTCCGTCGCCTTCTGAACTATTGAGCCAAGGCTGCTTTTTGAGCCTCAATAATAGAATCTATTCCTACCCGGGCCAGATCCAGCAAAACCAATAGTTCTTCGTGACTGAATGGTTCACCTTCAGCGGTGCCCTGCACTTCAATCATCCGACCATCGTCCATCATAACGACATTCATATCCGTTTCTGCTGCAGAATCTTCAACGTATTCCAAATCGCAAAGCGCTTCTCCGCCAACGATACCAACGGAAACCGCAGCGACCATGCCCTTCATCGGATTTTTCTTCAGCTTGCCGTTAGCCACAAGCGCGTTCAGCGCATCGGCCAATGCAACGCAGGCCCCGGTAATAGATGCGGTACGAGTGCCGCCGTCGGCCTGTAGCACATCGCAGTCGAGGGTTATGGTAAATTCACCTAATTGCTTAAGGTCAACCGCTGCACGCAGTGAACGAGCGATAAGGCGTTGAATTTCTAAAGTACGACCGCCCTGCTTACCTTTCGCTGCTTCACGCGGGTTGCGGGTATGAGTAGAGCGTGGAAGCATGCCGTATTCAGCAGTGATCCAACCTTGTCCTTGCCCTTTCAAAAAGCGCGGCACGCCCTCTTCAATCGTCGCGGTACACAGCACTTTGGTTTCGCCAAATTCGACCAGAACGGAGCCTTCCGCATGTTTTGTATAGTTGCGGGTCAGGGTAATAGGGCGTACTTGTTGAGCACTTCGGCCTTCTGGACGCATGCAATATCTCCGCGGGTTATTTTATCGATAAGAAATGCGCTTAAACCCAAAGTGAGTGGAATTGCGGCGGTACTGGCAGCAACTTCTGGTACCAAGGGCATAGCTTTGTGCCGCGCATTATACTGACTTAGTCACGTTATGCCTATCACGGGTTGGCAAAGTTTATCGGATGGCGCTAGAACTCATGTAGCCGAAGGGAAGAATAGAGGAATTTAGCGCAGGTTTTACAGTTTCAGTAACTGATCTGATTAAATTTGGAGGCTAATCATTGTGATTTATACCAAGCGATTATGTACGAATAAATAATAGGGAGATAAAAATAAACAGACCATTGTCGCAGCTAAACGGCTCAATCAGTGGTAGCGTGTTACCTAATTGGTAGATTTGCCACTCAAAGGTATAATCCTTTTTTCTTTGATAACGGGTACCTGATTATGATCCGCAGTATGACAGCTTATGCACGCCACGAAATTAAAGGCGAATGGGGTAGCGCAGCGTGGGAACTTCGTTCCGTTAACCAGCGTTATTTAGAAACTTACATCCGTCTGCCTGAGCAGTTTCGTAGCCTGGAGCCCGTTATACGTGAACGCATTCGTACGCGTTTAACCCGCGGTAAAATCGAATGTAACCTGCGTTTTGATCTCGACCCGTCGATGCAAACCGATCTGTTGCTGAATCAGGAGTTGGCGATTCAACTGGTTCAGGCGGCTAACTGGGTGAAAATGCAGAGTAATGAAGGCAAAATCGATCCGGTCGATATTCTGCGCTGGCCGGGAGTTATGTCGGCTAAAAGCCAAGATTTAGACGTTATCAGTACTGAACTGATGGCCTCATTAGAAATTGCGCTAAATGAATTTATCATCGCCCGCGAGCGTGAAGGCGCTGCGCTGAAAGATATGATTGAACAACGCTTAGAAGGCGTAAGCGCTGAAGTGGTTAAAGTTCGTGCCCGTATGCCTGAAGTACTGGTGTGGCAGCGTGAGAGACTGTTAGGCAAATTGGAAGATGCACAGGTTCAGTTGGACAACAACCGCCTTGAGCAAGAACTGGTGATGCTGGCACAGCGTATCGACGTAGCCGAAGAGCTGGATCGTTTAGAAGCCCATGTAAAAGAGACGTATGTGATTCTGAAAAAGCCGGAAGCCGTTGGCCGTCGCTTAGACTTTATGATGCAGGAATTTAACCGCGAATCGAATACTTTGGCATCCAAGTCGATTAACTCGGAGATCACGACTTCGGCGATTGAGTTGAAGGTATTGATTGAGCAGATGCGGGAGCAGATTCAGAATATTGAGTAGGTTTCATGCTGACTCATCGAGTCTCACCTCACCCATCGATATAATTAAGCCCTTGTAAGAAAGGGCTTTTTAAATTCCATGATATCACTAGAGCCCACGTTTACTCTGTACTTATTCAGTTTCAAGCACACCATATTAAGTCTCCCCTTAACGGTAGGCGGAGATATGGGAAAACTGGCAGATATACAAATCCGAATATGGTTCAGCAATGGAAAAAACCGTTATCCTGCTTGTACTCGCCGAATATATTGCTTTTATTTTACTTTTTATAGACTATAGTCTCATTACTTTAGCTCAATTTTTGTCATCCCTCACTGGGCGCTGTTTCTTTTCACTTCATGGCTTGCACTTTGGGGCCTTGGTTCCTTAGGAGAAACAGTATGACAGGCTTCATGTATTAGGGATCACTTACTATTGATTTCAGAATTCATTCTAGATTTTACTCTGGAGTTCATTTTAGAATCTAATTAATAACAGTTTGATTTTTATAGTTAAATTACAACCTCCTTTATAGGATGAAATGGAATTACTGACTGATTTATAGTCATTTTTAATCACTGGAATGAACCTGGAGTCACTGTTTAATATGAAACTGATTAATTTCAAACTCTCTGGCATTGCCCTCGCGATAGCCTCTATGCTTATTCCCGCTATTTCATATGCTGATATCGCTGCTACTGGTGATGTCATTCCGGGTATACCAACAACACCTAACTGGAATGTTCCGGGGGAGTTGGTCGTGGGTAATACGACTGACGGAACATTAACCGTGTCCAACGGCGGGGTTTTGACCAGTGGAGATGCTGCTAGTTTGTCGAGCTATATCGGAAAACTCGCGGGTTCAACCGGTCAGGTTGAGGTAACTGGGGCGGGATCCCGCTGGACAAACGATGCTGTATTAATGGTCGGTTATCAAGGCGATGGTACATTACGGATTTTAGATGGTGGTGTTGTTGAGACGCTGACTAGCGTTATCCATGTCGGTTTCGATGATGGCTCTAAAGGCTACCTTGAAGTCAGTGGTCCCGGGTCAAAATTAAATAGTGGTCATCTACTCTATATTGGTGGTGAAAATAATAGCGACGGTAGGTTAATCATTGCTGATGGTGGTGCACTTACCAGCGTTTATGATTCTTACATCGCGAATCATTCCGGCTCTATCGGCCGTGTAGAGGTGACCGGCAAGGACTCAGTCTGGAGCTCGGGTTTAAATATGTTTATCGGTAATGGCGGAAATGGCAGCCTTAAAATTACCGAGGGTGGGCTTGTTGTTACACAGCTGAATGGAATTATCGGAACTGAGAGTACCGGGGCAGGATATGTTGAAGTGTCAGGTACCGACTCCCGCTGGCAAGTAGGTTCTACTCTTAGTATTGGCAACTCTAACTCTGCTAGCATGATTATCTCTGATGGCGGTGTGGTGAGCAGTCAACAGGGGTATATCAGCAGTGCGCTCGGTATGGTTGAGGTTACCGGTATTGGATCTCGCTGGGAGAATGCCGACCATCTGTCGGTTGGCTACGCAGCCAACAGTGACAGTACGCTGAATATATTGAATGGTGGCGTTGTCAGTAGCGGTTTCAGCTATGTGGGTAATCAGCCGAGTTCTAAAGGTCAGGTGAACATTTCTGGCTCGGGGTCCAGTTGGCAGAACTCCAGCTTGATCGTGGCTGGCTTCAGTGGTGATGGGAGAATCACTGTATCTGATGGCGCTAGCCTGAGCAGCGCGGGGGGCTATATTGGATTACTGCCCTCAGCAAAAGGTGAGATCCTGATCACCGGTACAGGTTCCAGCTGGGTTAACTCGGGCGATCTGGGTATTGGGCAGGCTGGTGGTAATGGTTCGCTGACCATCAGTAACAATGGCATTGTCCAGACCGGCAACGTTGCCGTTGCCGTTGATGCAAGTAGTGTCAGTACGCTGAATATTGGCAGTGCGGCCGGTGAATTGGCAACCGCGGCCGGTTATCTTGACGCGCCGCTCATCACGCTGGGGAGTGGTGATGGTCATGTTGTATTCAATCACACCAACAATAATTATCAATTTAATCCGATCATTGCGGGAACGGGTAGCGTCGATGTTTATAGCGGGACGACGATCCTGAACGGCATCAATACCTATGCCGGGACAACTACGATTACGGCTGGCACATTACAAGCGGGAGCTCCGGGAGCGTTTAGCGCCGCTTCCGATTATGTTGTTAGCACTGCGGGCCGGTTGGATTTGTCGGGCTACGATCAGAGCGTTACTAGCCTGAGCAATGCAGGGATCGTGGACTTTAATGGTACTCCGGGGACAACGTTGACAGTGACCGGGGATTATATCGGTAACAACGGCTTGCTGAGTTTTAAGACGATGCTCAACGGCGATGGTTCAGATAGCGATAAACTGGTGGTTGACGGTAATACTTCGGGAACAACGCGTGTCCGCGTGACTAATGCTGGTGGTAGCGGTGCCGCAACGCTAAATGGTATTGAGCTGATACAGGTGGATGGTCGCTCTGACGGTGAATTTGTTAAGGATGGCCGTATTGTGGCCGGCGCTTATGATTACTCTCTGGCACGCGGTGAGGGGGCGAACGCCAGTAATTGGTATTTAGTCAGCGCTATACTCCCTGAACCACCCACACCACCTGTCCCCCCGACTGACCCTCAGTCATCGATGGTGGTACGTCCTGAAGCCGGAGGCTATGCGACCAATCTGGCCGCTGCTAACCAGATGTTTATTCTTCGCCTCGATGACCGTTTGGATCAAACCCAGTATGTTGACGCATTGACCGGCGAGCACAAACAGACCAGTTTGTGGTTACGCAACAGCGGTGGTCACAACCGTTCCCGTGATAGTTCTGGCCAATTGCATACTCAGGCTAACCGCTATGTGGTGCAACTGGGCGGTAATATTGCCCAGTGGAGTCACAATGGGCAGGATCGCTTCCAGCTAGGGGCAATGGTCGGCTATGCAAACAGTAAGGGAAATACCACCTCCCGGCTGTCTGAATACCGTATCCGTTCTTCTGTTAATGGTTATAGCGCCGGTGTTTATGGTACCTGGTATAGCAACGATACCGATAAAACCGGTTTGTATGTCGACAGCTGGCTACAGTACAGCTGGTTTAACAACCAAATTAACGGTCAGGAATTAAGCAGCGAAAAGTATAAATCCAAAGGGGTCAGCGCTTCGCTGGAAAGTGGCTACACCTTCAAGATTGGAAAAGATACAACCCAAAATACCGGCTACTTTATTCAACCTAAAGCACAGGCCGTCTGGATGAATGTGCAGGCTGATGACCATCGGGAAGCCAATGGCACTTATGTGTCAGGTGAGGGAGACGGTAATATTCAGACCCGACTGGGCGTAAAGGCTTTTGCGAATATTCACAATGATAAGCGGGCGCTGCTGGTGGTTAAACCGTTTGCTGAAATTAATTGGATCCACAATAGCAAAGATTTTGGTGCAAGTTTGAATACTGTCAGCATAAAGCAAGAGGGTGCGGCGAATATTGGTGAGTTGAAGCTGGGTATGGAAGGTCAGATCGAGCAGCATATCGATGTCTGGGGAAGTGTAGGCCAACAGATAGGCGACCAAGGTTATAGCGATACCGCTGTGATGCTGGGGGTAAAATATCGTTTCTGATATTAAGCTAGTTCTGATAAAAGCCAGCGCTATGCGTCTGGCTCTGACCGTTCGCGAACGCCATTTATTACACCAGTCAATGATTGTATCGAGCAGAAAAATAAAGCCGCCTTTGATATAAACTGACCCCCATAAAGTTGGGCAGTTTATATCAGGCATTCGTGCCCAATATTGTAAATACGGGCTTAGCTTAATTTTACAACATCACTAAACCCACGTTTGCTATGAAATTATTCAGTTTTATCAACAATAAAAAGTCAGCATCGCTACAGACTTTTCATCGTTGATATCAGTTGTGAATGATGAAGTTCAGCGTGCCTCTAAGGACGTTTTCTACCCGTAAATAGGCTGATAATGAATATAATAATCCCGACAACAAACACGATCTTAGCCGCCGAAGCAGCAGTACCCGCCAACCCGCCAAAACCTAATGCGGCTGCAATCAGGGCGATAACCAGAAAAATAATTCCCCAACGAAACATAGCAAGCCCCTTACTTTATTTAAAAAATTGAATGAACATTGCCAGACTGAATTTTGCAGACAACACTATCGGTTAAATAGATTACCCATCTAATTACCATGGTAATATAAGTTGATATCACATGATTAATTATAGACCATCAGCACAAATCTGAGGAAAAAAATCAAATAAGCAGACTAATCACCTGAAATAAAACGTATAAAAATAATTTATGATGCCGGAAATTAATCGCGAATCTAACGTAATTCTGAAATATTACTGCGACGATTCAATTGAAGGTGTTGATTGGCAGATACAGCTGAGATATTAAGTTTCATGGTTCGTCATCGCTATTGAAAAACAGAACCCAACTCTTAGATAAGTGCTAATTAATTCGCTAAGACCTGAATCTTAACTTTCGCCAATATAAAATAAACCACAGTAATTATGGTGTTAAATATCCATATTAACTTGCAGGTGGTACTAATATCAGAAAAAAGTGTGGCCATAAGATGGCCACTATGACTTAATCATACCAAAAGGTATTTTATATTTTCTTCACATCGATATTCATTGTGAAATACTCTGAAGGTTTAAATATTTCTTTATTTAATCCTCTGCTGACATACCCGCTAAATTTTTCCCTTGTTGGATAATAGCTTTTTAAGTGATTGTATTCTCGTTTATTAGAGACTAAATCTTTCGGCGTCACTGATGCATCAAACCATGTATCTATCTTTGGATTTTTAGCGGAAAATGCAACAGATACACCTTCAAATACCCACTTACACACGCCTTGCCCGTAATAGTCTTCATCTTTTATTGCGTCGACATAAAAATCACTTTGATATTTATCGTCGGCAATTTTAATAAATTTTATCGGAATATCTTTATCCGGGTGGCTCGTTGCAGCGGCGATACCACCGTGTTGAAACGTACAGTTAGGTGCTTGATAGGAAGCAAAGGCATTGATTGATTCAAACGGCCCTGGAGCATCCTTTATCGTGATGGTCATTTGATAATGCGTTTGTGGATTTTGGTTTAACTGAAAACGCTTTGCTTCCGCTTCCAGCGTTGAAATTGGTAAGTGCTTATCAGCAGCCAGGGTATAGCTACAAACGCCGGGAAGTAATAGAAGCATTGAAAAACACAGAATAGATAACCGCATGTTTTAATTCCTTTATATTATTTATATGAATATTCATTTAAAACAGAATAATCACTTAAACTTTGTCCATGTTGGTAACAGCATAACATGCTATCAGTTATAAATTAATCGCTTACCTTAGTTTGCAATCAAGGGTTGCTTAATTCCCTGAGCAAGCAATCGATCTACCGCTGTCGTTATCAACAAACCAATGATTCAGATAGTTAGAGATGTGCAGCATCGCTGCCTATACTTTACCATTTCTATGGGTGCTATTACGCCATTTCGTCGGTGACATGCCGTGCACCTGCCTGAATGCTTTTGAAAAATGCAGCTGATTTTCATAGCCGGAAGAGATGCTGACAACCTTGATGGCAGTTTTACTGCTGCTTAACAGGTTAGCCGCGACCTTCATCCTGATATTAAGTAAATACTCTTTTGGTCCGATACCAAATTCTTGTTTAAAAAGTCGACTTAAATGGCTGCGGTTGATATTGCAATAACCGGCAAGGCTTTCAATAGTAATATTCTCATGATAATTATTTTCCATATATTTTAATGCCTTATTTAAATGCCGTTCTTTAGCATTAACTTTCTCCTCAATATCTTGAGGCGAGTTGGCGGTCAGCGCTGAAAAAAAGAGGTAACTTAAACCGACCACTTTTAGCCACTGATCTTGGTCATGAGCCACTATTTCCTGGAGGTAGCGCAGTTCATCCGGCAGATCTGAATAGATAATTGGCCGATAAATAGGGGATTTTCGGCTAAGGTGACATTCTTTAAAGATCCTTGATGCGGCTAACCCGTCCACTTCTAACCACATGTAGTGCCAGGGCTCATTTTCATCCGCACAGTAGGTAGTGACGTCATGCGGATAAATTAAAAATCCTTCTCTGGGATTAACCGGAAAAGCGCCATGTTCGGTATACAACACGCCCTTACCCGATATCACATAATGAAATAAATAGTGTTGCCTTACCGCCGGGCCGAAGCTATGGCTTTTTTCGCAACTCTCTTGCCCGTACTGATAGATGTTTAGCTCAATATTTGACGTATTGGTCAAGGCAAGGCTTCTATACATTAGAAAATACCCAATCTGTAGCCGATGTTTTCTATAATTTATCACCAACATGATGATCAAAAATTTTCTAACTCACCAGAGTAAGACGTTGTTCACATTTTAATTCTTGTGTCATGTTTTTCCATAGCAAGGTCACATTTGTATATATACAGCCGTAGTTTTGTCGCGTAATTTCCCCCCACATCATGTATGCCGTAAGAGAATACAAGGAAAACAATAATGATAAAAATCGCTTTCATGGGAGCAGGCAGCACCATTTTTGCAAAGAACATCCTTGGCGATATTATGGATACGCCGGTACTAAAAGAAGCCGTTGAGATAGCGCTGTATGATATCAATGGCGGGCGCTTGAGCGAGTCATACAGTATGTTGGCCAATATCAACCAGAATATAAATAATGGCAAAGCAAAGATTATTACTTATTTGGGTGAAGAGAACCGCCGGGCAGCATTAAAAAATGCCAAATATGTGATTAATGCTATTCAGGTCGGTGGCTATGAACCTTGCACCGTGACTGATTTCACCATAGCGAAAAAATTCGGCTTACGGCAAACCATTGCAGATACTTTAGGTATCGGCGGTATTTTCCGCGCCCTGCGCACGATCCCAGTCTTGTTTTCATTTGCTCGTGATATAGAAGAGGTCTGCCCGGATGCATGGTTGTTAAACTACACCAACCCTATGGCATCACTGACGGGCGCGATGCTGCGCTACACTAACGTAAAAACCGTCGGGCTGTGCCACAGTGTACAAACTTGCGCTGAAACCCTGCTAAATAGCGTTAATATGCCAACCGATAATGTTCAATATCATATCGCCGGTATTAATCATATGGCGTGGTTATTAGATATTCGCCGCAATGGCGTTGACCTGTACCCTGAAATAAAACGCCGGGCCAGTGAGATCAATCAGAAACATGATGACATGGTACGCCACGAAATTATGCAGACTTTTGGCTATTACGTCACCGAGTCTTCAGAGCATAATGCCGAATATATGCCTTATTGGATTAAGCGTAGTTATCCTGAGCTGATTGAGCGTTTTAATATTCCATTAGATGAGTACCCACGTCGCTGTATTGAACAAATTGCCCAATGGGATAAACAGAAGCAAGAACTAACGCTTAACGCAGACATTACCCATACACGAACCCGTGAGTATGCGTCATATATCATTGAGGCGATAGAAACCGATCGCCCTTATAAAATCGGTGGCAACGTGCTTAATCACGGCATCATTACTAATCTGCCATCAGAAGCCTGCGTCGAAGTGCCTTGCCTGGTCGATGGTAGCGGTATTACGCCCTGTTTTGTCGGTAACCTGCCACAACAGCTGGCTGCGCTTAACCGAACCAATATCAATACCCAACTGCTGACTATTGAAGCGGCGATAACCCATAAGCGTGATGCCATTTACCATGCCGCTCTGCTTGATCCCCATACTTCTGCCGAGCTATCCATTGATGATATCCGTCAACTTTGTGATGAACTTATCGAAGCTCATGGTAATTGGCTACCGGCTTATCACTAATCTGTACCAATAAACATTTTATATATGACAGGTTAGAGGAATTAGTTCGTATCGATACATAAAGATAGAGAACCATATGTGAATTTAAACGGGAACGTTTTGGCTATCTATTGAATATTTTTATCAGGCGAATGTACGTGTCTTTACTCATATACCAACCCTCATATTTTTCGCTTTATAGTAATGAAAATAAAATATGAGTTTTGTTATCTCTGGTAATTAATAAATTTAGAAAATGTCCTTAGTGATGTCTATTCATTCAGTCATCTTCTAAAAATAAGATGGCACAGCCTGGTTTATTTTGCATATGGCCGTTATTAATAAGGTGATTTCATGAGCAAGCAAAAAATTAAAGATATTTCGCTATTTTGGGCTCTGGTACCCATAGTCGTCATGCTGGGGCTGATTAGCATCGGATATTTTGTCTATAACGTTCGTGCTGAACCTATGATCCTTATCGGAACGGCTACCGCAGCGATCATTGCCAGATTTCATGGACATACGTGGGACGATACGTTGGGTTCCATTTGTTCAAAAATCTCAGAGGCTTTACCGATCATATTAATTGTCGCAAGTATCGGGTTTTTAATTGGCGCGTGGATGATCTCCGGCACTATCCCGATAATGATTTATTATGGATTGAGATTTATTGATCCAAGCTATTTTTATGTTTCAGCCTTTCTGCTGGGGGCTTTTGTCTCAGTTTGTACCGGTACATCTTGGGGATCAATGGGAACCGTCGGCGTTGCGCTTATGGGTATTGCTATTGGTCTGAATATGTCATTGCCTATCGCTGCAGGTGCCGTTGTTTCCGGATGTTGGTTTGGTGATAAATGCTCACCACTGTCGGATTCAACCAATATGGCAGCGCTGGCGGCCGGTGCTAATTTATATGAACATATTGCTCATCTGCTTTGGACTACCGGTCCCGGATTTATTATTTGCTGCGTTGTCTATTCATTGGTTGGATTTACTTCTGATATATCCGCAGGGGTTGAATCAGAAAGCATGCTTGCATTAATCAGCGATCTTGAACAATGCTATAACTTTAATATTGCCCTTTTCTTACCGCCTATTATTGTGCTGTATGGCTCAATAACTAAAAGACCGGTTATTCCAATGCTGTTTCTATCTACCGCGGTAGCCGTAGTTTTAGCCCTTACCCTTCAGAACTTTACTCTGGCCTCGGTCGGTGAAACGCTGGTCAACGGTTTTAGACTTTCTATGCTTCCCGCGTCAGTTAACGTGAGCACATTTTCTCCTGACGTTGCCCGGTTGCTTGAGCGCGGCGGAGCCGTTTCAATGTTCAGCTCATTTGTTACCGTATTCTCTGCCTTCAGCTTTGCCGGGGCGATGAGCGTCGGTGGATCGTTAAAATTAGTGATCAATCGTTTAACCACCATCGTTAAATCTACCTTCCAATTGATACTGGTTACGATGATTTCTACCGTGACAATTTGTGCCTGTACGTCAAATGGTACTTTACCTCTTTTACTTTCAGGTGAAGCATTTAAAGAGGAATACCGTAAACGCGGGTTAGCCAGTACCAACTTATCACGTACCTTAGAAGATTCAGGCACGGTGGTTGAACCGATCATCCCCTGGACGGCGTCTGCCGTATATTGTGTAGCAATGACGGGTGTTGCAACGCTAGATTACCTGCCTTGGGCGTTCCTTTGCTACACGGGCATGCTTTTCGCAATGTTATGGGGAGCTACGGGTATCGGTATTGCCAAATTACCAAAGCAGCAGTTAGCCATGCAGAACTGATAATATTATTGCCGCTCAACGTGTTAATTGTGTGTGAACGGTAAAATTTGACGCAGCCTGAATATTCTTTAATCAATGTATTATCGATTAAAGCTATCAGGCTGCACATTTTGAAAATAGTATAACCAACCGCTTAGCTTCCTTCCTGCCCTGAGTTTTATCGGCATGGAAAAATACTTTTTGATATTAAATAAACCATGCATTTGTCTAAATGGAGATATGCGCAGGCATGGTAATCAACAATAAATGCGTTTAATACATTTAATCTTTTAGGTAAAAAAATGTCAGAATTTGATGATGTGATTCTCAGGGGTATACAATCCAGAAAATATGGTCAGTTAGTCGAAATGTTTGGTACTAACGACGTTCTCCCCCTATGGATTGCAGATATGGAGTTTGCAACACCTGCGCCAATACGTTTAGCCATGCAGCATGTTGTGGCTCAGCCCATTCAAGGTTATGACCTGCAATACCCACAGTGGGAATTCAGCATTAGCGATTGGTATCAATCTCAATATGCCGTCAATATTGATCAACGCTGGCTCCACTATGTTCCCGGCGTAATAAAGGCGATTGTTTTAGCCATTTTATCCCTGACCAAACCCGATGATAGCGTACTGACTTTTTCACCCATTTATGACCCTTATCCTAATTTGGTTAAGACCAGTGGAAGACAATTAGTCCAGTCTAAATTAATCCAAAAAGACGGAACGTTTGCCATTGATTGGCAGGATTTTGAAGATAAAGTACAAACCTGTCGCGCTTTTCTATTCTGTTCACCAAATAATCCCGGCGGCGTTGTATGGGATAAGGATTCCCTGAGGCGCATCGCAACGATATGTAAAGCGTCCAATACCCTTGTTATTGCCGATGAAATACATGGTGATTTGACATTATTTTCGCAGCAACACATTCCATTTTTTTCAGTCTCTCAAGAAGCCAGGGAAAATTGCATCGTACTTTCCTCGGCCAATAAGACCTTT
>POVV01000294.1_pt1 | contig 37322 bp, 32 predicted proteins | sample 1560271 | NCBI WGS metagenome assembly POVV01 (sample SAMN08337232, study PRJNA429181) | Bioreactor metagenome, whole genome shotgun sequencing project. | biome: cows' rumen and soil; feature: anaerobic; isolation source: anaerobic chemostat enrichment culture, galacturonate as sole carbon... | reverse complement strand
AAATGATCTGTTTAAAATATATTTTAACTATAGTGCACGATGAACAAATTGTCAAATTTTTATCATTCATCGTACACATTGTTAAATAGCTGATTTTAACGTATTCTTATGGCATTATGAAGGTTATCGTTTCACGCAGATAATCTTATATAGGTACATAGTAGGAGGGGAAAAATGTATAACAAATTATTTGAAGAGGGAAGAATTGGAAAGGTAACGATTAAGAATCGTTTGGTCATGTCTCCAATGGGATGCGGACTTGCCAATCTTGATGGATCGCCGTCTGAAGATATGATTGCTTTTTACGAAGCAAGAGCGGTTGGCGGTGCAGGAATCATCATACCAGAGATTACCCGTATCAATGATACGCATGGAGCAGGGCTTATGAGACAGCTGTCAGTCACAAAAGACAGGCATATCGGGCCACTGGCTGAACTTGCGGAAGCAGTACATAAGAATGGCAGCAAGATATTTATACAGCTGCATCATCCTGGACGTGAAACGGTGTCTGCACTTATTGGCGGACAGCCGGTAGTTGCACCGTCTCCGATTCCTTGTAAATTAGTAAAACAGGAGACACGTGCACTTACCATAGATGAAATAAAACAATTGATTTTGCAGTTTATCGAAGGTGCTGTCAGAGTTCAAAAAGCAGGTTGTGACGGAGTGGAATTACACGCAGCACATGGTTATCTGTTGCATCAGTTTTTGTCTCCTTATACAAATAAAAGAGAAGACGAATACGGCGGAAGTTTTGAAAATCGTCTAAGATTGATTATTGAAATTATCGATGGAATACGGAAAGAATGTGGTCCGGATTTCCCGATCGGTGTCCGGTTAAGTGTAGAAGAATTTCTGGAAAAGACAGGCGTAACAGAAGAGTATATCCATATTCAAGATGGTGTAAAAATTGCTATGGCGTTAGAGCAGGCAGGTATTGATTTTATTGATACCAGCTGTGGATTATATGAAACAGGCATGACCTGCATAGAACCTATTTCTTTCCCGCAGGGTTGGAGACATGACATGCTATTGGCAGTAAAAAGTCATGTGAAAATTCCTGTAATCGGTGTATCAGTATTTAGAGAACCTGCTGTAGCGGAAAAATTCCTGGAAGAAGGGGTAGTAGATTTTATTTCCATGGGACGTACCTGGAATGCCGATGAAGAGTGGGGGAAAAAAGTACAGGAAGGAAGAGAAAATGAGTTGCGCAAATGCATCTCCTGTCTGCGATGCTTTGAAAGTCTGAATGAATATAACGCTGCCGGTTTACCGCCGGAATGTGCACTAAACCCCAGATATGCAAGAGAGCGGAAATATGGGAATCTTGTTCACGATACCAAAGGACATACTGCAATTGTTGTTGGCGGCGGACCGGCTGGAATGTGTGCAGCACAAACCCTTGCCCTTCGTGGAGTCAAAGTGACTTTGCTTGACCGTCAGAGTGAACTTGGAGGAACCGTTAATCTGGCCAAGAAACCGCCGTTAAAGGATCGTATGCAGTGGATTGCCGATTATTATAACGGTGAATTGAAACGGCTTGGAGTAGAAGTTAAATTAAATACGGAAGCAACCGCAGATAGGATTATGGAATATAAGCCGGATGCAGTTATTCTTGCCACAGGCTCAGCATCCATTATTCCAGGAAAAATCCCGGGAATAATGGGTGACAATGTATTTACGGTGGAATCGGTGCTGTCAGGAAATTCAGCATTAAAAGGGAAAAAAGTAGCTGTGATCGGTGCAGGGCTTACAGGGCTTGAGACGGCAGAATATCTTTGTGAAGAGGGAAATCAGGTCACCATTATTGATATGCTTGATAAGCCTGCTCCAAATGCGAACCATACCAATGTAGCTGATGTCTGTGGACGGCTTGCCAAATCAGGTGCAGATTATTTGCTGGGACATTCCTTAAAAGAGATAAAATTAAACAGGATTGTACTGGAGAGATTGGAAGATCATGCAGAAGTAAATGTATCTGCCGACGCAGTCGTACTTTCTCTTGGATTCAGACCGGATCAATCTCTGGTTTCTGAATTAGAAGCAAAGGGTGCAGAGGTGAAGGTAATAGGAAGTGCCATAAAAGATGGAACTATTGCACCTGCAGTACGTACAGGTTATGAAGCAGGAAGTGAATTATTTACGGAAAAACAAAAAGCTCCGAGCTTTCGGCTTTCCAAAGATGAAATACCAAACTTCGGCAAGATATCTCTAATGGATAATCAGGAGGGACTCTACATCAGTTATCTTACTGACCCGGCAGCAATTGCGCGGATACTTCCGCCGCCATTGAAACCATTTTCTATGCCGGTAGTTACCTTATCCATCTGCCATGTGAATAATCCAACATTTGCAGATGACTACTATGAAGCTATATTGGGGGTTTATGCAACCTACGGTAAGACACTTGGCTTATATACGATGGGTCTGGTACTTGGCGGATCCGGAGCTGAAATGGCAGTACAATGCGGCCGTGATAATGGAAGTATTCCAAAGAAGCTGGGAGGAGAATTTGTCATCAGAAGAAATGGTGACACGGTAACAGCAGGAGTGACGAGAAGAGGAACACAGCTTGTAGAAGCAACCATGAAATTAGGTGAATATAATAATCCTCTGACCGCGGCTCTCTATCAATTCCCGGCAGCAGGCAAGCAGACATTTGGAGGCGGGTTCTATTTCCATTTTGACCGGATGCCGGATGAAAACGGTGTTTCTCATTTCCTGAACGGAGCATTGCTTATGAATCAATGCGAATATAATTATCAATCATGGGAGCCGGGAATTGTTTCGCTCAATTTAAAATCAAGTATTGATGACCCATGGGCAGAACTTCCTGTTAACACCATAATAGGCGGTGCTTATTCAAAGAACAGTTTGTTAGTACATAAACTTAATTTAGTAGAAAAATTAGAAGCCAATGATGTAATTCCATATTTGTTAACCGGACGATATGACCGTACGGCATTTATGGAAACAGGCCGTATTTAATTCGATTTTTGGGAACATTATTTGTAGTCTCGATTGATAAAAAAGAAAGGATGTATATAAAAATGGAAAATTTTTTTGATTTGACTGGAAAAGTAGCTGTAGTAACAGGAGCAAGTTCAGGGCTTGGTGCAGATGCGGCACTAGCCTATGCAAAAGCAGGAGCAGATGTTGCATTACTGGCAAGACGTATTGAAAAGTTAAACGAAGTAAAAGCAGAAATTGAGAAAATAGGCAGAAAGGTAGTTGCAGTTGGATGTGATGTTACAAATGAGGAAAGTGTAAAGACAGCAATGCAAACCGTGCTTGATACCTTCGGCCACATTGATATTTTGTTAAATAATGCAGGAATTGCTGTTCGTGGCGGTGTAGACAGCATGTCCGTGGAGGATTGGGATAAATCCTTTGATACGAATGTGAAGGGAATCTTTTTAGCAAGCAAATATGTACTTCCGCAGATGAAGGAAAGAGGCTATGGTAAGATTATTAATATCGCATCCGTAAATGCAGTTGTTGCAGATAAGTTTGATGTATTTATCAGACATTCCTACAATTCCTCCAAAGCTGCAGTGGTTGGCTTAACAAGAGGTATGGCAGCTTCTTATGCAAAATATGGTATCACTGTGAATGCCATTGGACCGGCTCTTTTTGAAAGTGAAATGACGAGTGAAACTTTATTTAAGTCAGAAAATTTTCTGAACCAATATAATACATTGAACCCGGCAGGACGCCCAGGAAGAAAAGGGGAATTAAATGGTACGGTTCTCTATCTTTCCAGCGATAGTTCCAGTTATGTTCAGGGCCAGTTCATAATCGTAGATGGCGGCGGGGCCCTTGTATAGAATTAAATGTTTTTAATTTGCATATTATATTGGAAAGCAACAATGCAATTCTGAAAAACAGTGTAAACCTCCAAACTGAGTAATTTATGTTACATCAGTTTGAAGGTTCACACAAACTTTGGGATGCTCTGTTTTTGTTGTTATATCATTAAATCAAGTGGTATTCTCTGAGCAGTTTTTCAATATCTGTACCCGCAATCTTCTTCATAGCTTCATTGAATACAACTTTTATATTGGGGTCAAGTTCTAAATCTGTAATCCTTTTACCATCTCCCAATTTTGAAGTGGCATTAAGAAGATCACGGACATCATACGTGCTTCCCCAGACCTCGGGTACGCCTCGGTCAATATCCAAAAGCGTATAGACACTTTCCATAGCGGTACGGACAGAGTATTCAATTGTAAAAATGGTATCACGTTTTGTCTCGGCAAATTGGCCAAGGAAAGCAAAGTTTACGCTGCCTGCCGGAATAACGTCAGGGCGGTCACCTGCTTCTCGCGGCATAAAGAATGCAGTAATATAAGGCATCATACAAGGTACCGTGTTAGCGCTGTGCTCGGCCATGTCCTCAATCTCATTTTCCGGAACACCCATGTGATACAACCACTCCATACAGATTTCCTTGCCTGTGCATTCACGCATAGGTTTTTTGACATAATTGCCGGGTTTGTCAGTAAATAAACCGTATATCCAGCCAACCAACTGATCCTCAGGCTGATTGCGGAAATGAGGCTGACGGTTAAACGTCCAGCTGAGCAGCCAGTTGGAATCCTTAACGGTTACAATGCCACCGGTAACCACCTTGCCGCTAAATGGATCACGTTTACAAATTTTCTGGATGTAAGGAGGAATTCGGTTATCAAGCGTCGTCACGGTTGCAGACATCCAGTTACTTTGCTCTGCATCATAGCAGAATTTATCCGGGTGTCCGAAGGACAGATCCTGAGCCGCTATTTTGCGCCACATATCCCAGCCGCCGCCCTGCTTGATTTCATGGTTGAAAGATGCAGGAGCGTTTTGGCTGCCGATAGAGGAGTTTTCAACGCAGCCGCCGTTCGTGATAAATACCAAATCGTTTTCAGTCAGATCGATCTGATCTTTCGCATTGTTACGGATAACTTCAATGCAGGTTGCAATTTTTTTATCTTCTTGAGTATCAAATAATATATTTTCCACCTTGGTGCCGTAATGGAACTGGACATCATGAGCTTCCAAATACTTGACTAACGGCAGAATCATGGATTCATACTGGTTGAGCTTTGTGAACCGGACTGCCGTAAAATCAGGCATACCACCAATATGATGAATGAATCGTTTGATGTACAGTTTCATTTCCAGTGCACTATGCCAATTTTCAAAAGCAAACATGGTACGCCAGTACAGCCAGAAATTCGAATTCAGGACTTCGTCGCTGAACAATTCAGAAATACGACGGTTATACAGAGCCTCGTCCGGTGTGAAGAATAGTCTCATGATCTCCTGCATGCCCTTGTCTGACAAGGTAAACTTGCCGTCAGTGTGGGCATCTTCGCCGCGATTAACTGTTGCACGCATGAGAGAACTGTTGGGGTCATGCTTATTGAGCCAATAGAACTCATCAAGCACACTGGCACCTTCCTTTTCCAGCGAAGGAACAGAATGAAATAAGTCCCATAAGCACTCATAGCGATTATCTACCTCGCGTCCGCCGCGGATCACATATCCAACGTCGTCATATTTGTAACCATCGCAGGCGCCGCCTGCAAGAGAATCCTTTTCTAAAATATGGATTCTTTTTCCATCCATCTGTCCGTCACGAACAAGAAAAGCCGCAGCAGCAAGTGAGGCAAGACCTGAACCAATGAGATAGGCTGATTTGCCGTCAACGTCTTTTGGTTTCTCTGGTCGAGCGAGTGATTCATAATTTCCTTTAGAATAATACATAGTAATTACCTCCATGATTATTAGATTGTTTCAACATCACCAGTATATTATTTATTGAAATTATTACAATCATCAATACAGCTGTTTTGTTTAGAATCCCATCATGTCGGTAATATTGTATAGTTTTTAATCATTTTGAGTGATTTGATTAGATCTGTTAAATTGATACCGGTTTAAGGCTCTTGATACATCTCCATGAATCAAAGTGCTGACCTGATCAATAATTAATTGGGGGTCCTCACGCATGTCCTTTTTGATCCAATCCAAAAGTAAGCCCACAAAGGCAAAATTATAAAAGTTTGCGATAAACTTTTTATCTGAATCCGTAACAGACATGCCGACTGCTTTTTCCTCGACAACTCCGATCAGCAAGTCAAAAGTGATTGCATAAAAATAGTCTTCGATCTTTTCTTTACTGATCGAATGATAAACATTTGAAATAAACGGTTTATTATCAAGAACCATTTGAAATGTTTGTAAAAAACCTTGCTGCCAAGTCTCATATGTTTTTTTACCATTAATTGCTCTTGCCGTTTCCTCATTACAAATCCATTCAATTAAATCATAAATATCTTTGAAATGATAATAAAAGGTCATTCGATTGATTCCGCAATCATTTGCAATGTCTGAAATGGTGATTTTATTAAGTGGTTTCTGTAATAAAAGATTTTTGAGCGAGGTTTCCAGAGCCCGCTTTGTTATCTGCGACATTCAAAAGGCCTCCTTAGTGTGATTTGGCTTTCATAAGATCTGTGTATAAGCGAAGAAAAAATACGAGTAGGTTCGGTTATGCTGCTATTCCGATTTTAAAGTTTCATTATATCATATATTCCAAGAACGTGAAAGTTATGAAAAACAGCCATCAGATGATTGATCAGGAAAAGTATACGGATATTTAAGCGGCACCTACACGTTTAATAAAATAAGTGTGGGCGTCTATTGTTGATATAAAAATCATATTGCGGTAAAGTAGAGTTTGCATAAGAGAACAGTAATGAGATTACCAGTTATAGCTTTGTGATGCCTGAATAGCCGGTTATTTCAGCATATCTTGACGTTATACCAAAACGCCGATATAATAAAGTGATAAAAATGACAATGCAACAACTTAATAATCTTGTTTAATTAATAGCAGGCGGGGTAAAGTGGGATTTTGACACGAAGTATAAAAGAACGGTTGCATCACATTGTGAAGTTTGTGTCAAACGATATCGGAATAAATGCCATAGGAGGTAATCATGATTAAGGTTCAAAACTTGTCCTACTCATATCCGCAAAAGGATTTATATAAAAAAGTTTCATTTACAATAGAAGATAATATACATTGCGCATTGATCGGTACCAACGGTACAGGAAAAAGTACGTTACTCGATTTAATAATGCACTCCGAGGAGTATCTGTACGATGGGAAAATAGAAAATGACAATGCAGGCAGAATCGGATATGTCAGTCAATTTTCGCAATTAGACCCAAAAGAAGATATGACCGTGTTTCAGTATGTCAGCGATGAATTTGTAAAGCATGAGCAGAAAATATTAGACCTTTGTAAGGAAATGGAGACTGCTGAAGACCTGGAAAATATCTTCGAGGAATATCAAAAAGAGTTAGATGAATGGAATGCGATTGATGGAGAGTCTCACGAAATCAATATCAAGAAACAATTAAAACTGGCTAATCTGCAAAAGTTGGAAGAACAGAAAATCAGTAGTCTGAGTGGGGGAGAATTTAAGCTGGTTCAGGTAATCAGAGAGATGATGCTGAGTCCAAGGTTTCTTATTATGGATGAACCGGATGTGTTTTTGGATTTTAATCATCTGAATGCATTAAGAAATCTGATCAATGCCCACAAAGGAACACTTCTTATTATTACTCATAACCGGTATTTGTTAAACCATTGCTTTAACAAGATACTTCACATGGAAAATATGGATGTTCAGGAATTTAACGGAACCTATACAGAATATAATTATGAACTTCTCGCCACGAAGATTGATTTAGAAGAAGCAGCAGCTGCAGACCAAGCTGAGATTGATCGTCAAAGTAAAATCTTGCAAAAATCCAGAGCGAGAGCGTCGGAGATAGACAACGCATCCCTTGGAAGAGCCGTACACGCAAGACAGACCTTAGTGGACCGTCTGAAAGCAAGAAAAACAAAGGCCCCTTTCGTAGATATCAAACAGCCGGAGATTTATTTTGGACTGGAAAACGAAGTGGCAGATGAAAATATTCTGGAATTGACAGATTACAGCGTTGCATTTGATGAGCAGCTTTTAGAGCATGTGAATTTTGAAATGAAGCCTGCAGAGCATGTAGCAATTGTGGGGAGTAATGGAACAGGAAAAACAACAATGCTATGTGAAATTTTTGAAAATAAGAAAGACACGATCAGGATTAGTGAAGGTGCAAGGGTCAGCATGTTTTCCCAGATTACCGGCTCATTATATGACGATACGAAAACGTTGTTTGAAATCTTTGAAGATAAAGGCTTTGATAGAAAAAATGATATAGAAAACTATTTGAAAAAATATGGCTTTGAAGGAGAGACACTTGGTCAGAAAGTGAGTGAATTATCTGGTGGAGAAAAGGATTTGTTTCAATTAGCGGTGCTCTCATTAGAAAATGCCAACTTCCTGCTGTTAGATGAACCCACGGGGCATTTGGATGTTTATGCACAGATTGCATTAGAACAGGCGATTTCAGAGTTTAAAGGTGCAATTCTTATGGTGTCCCATGATTATTATACGGTGGCCAATTGTATGGACTATGTACTTTTGGTAGAAAATAACACTGTGCGCAGAATGAGCATCCGCAAATTTCGTCAGATGATTTATGCCAATCATTTCGACAAAGATTATCTGCTGCTGGAGCAAAAGAAAAAAGAGACAGAAACCAGAATTCAACAGCTGCTTCGATCGAATGAATTTGAAATGGCAAAGGTTCTGATGGAGTCATTAGAAGAGATTATTAAAAAGATGAAAATTTCAATGACATAGTTGCAATAAGTTTCATTATATAGTATAGAACTGCTGTCCCAGCACATTGCGAAAATGGCTGTCTCTTATGGAAACGACCCTGATGATATTTATAGTTCACTCAACATTCAGAATGTGAGTTGTTAGTAAAGGTGATTACTATGCTAAAACAAATAGAAAACAGAAGAAGCATTCGTAAATATTTAAATAAAAAAGTTGAAAAAGAGAAACTTGATCAACTATTAGAAAGCGCTAGGCTAGCACCTTCTGGAAGCAATACACAGCCTTGGACGTTCATTATTATTGAATCGGAAGATACGAAAGAAAAACTTTCAATTGCCGATCATCATCAAAGATGGATGATGACAGCTCCGTTATTCATTGTGTGTGTAGCAGATATTCGATGCCGTATACCCATAGGTACTAAAGTCAGGCTGGATGAGAATAGTTCGGAGCCGGAACTTAAGCAAATTATTCGGGACACAGCAATTGCAATGGAACATATATTGCTCGAAGCGGAGCATCTGGGGCTGGCAGCCTGCTGGACAGCCTGGTTTGAGCAAGATGCTGTCAGACCTATCTTGAACATTCCAGATGATAAATATGTGTGCGGAATCATTACTTTAGGATATGGTGATGAGACACCAACTCAGCGGCCGAGAAAGGCGATGGAGGAAATTGTAAGATACGAAAAATGGTGAAGTCCCAACTGAAGAAGGTCCCGGACCAACAGCGGGGAAAGAAGCGATAACAAGATAGACGAAAATCCCGGCTTATGGTAGAATGTGAGCAAGACAGTAACCAGCTTCGAGCCATAGCGGCCCGAAGTAAGATGTTCGCCTTTGGCATCTAAGGCGTACAAGGATTCTTTATTTGGAGGTATTCGCGCTATGGATGATGAACTGAAAATCAAAATGTACTCATTTACTGTGGATTGCAAAGACCCTTATGAACTGGCAAAGTTCTATGCGGCGCTGCTCAAGTGGGAAATACCATTTCGTGATGAAGAATGGGCATGTGTAGGCGCTCCGGGAACGGAGCAGGGGGTGTATCCTGGTATCATGTTTCAACGGAATCCTGAGTATAAACCGCCTGTGTGGCCGGACGAGCCTGAAGCGCAGCAGCAAATGGCACATTTAGACTTCGCCGTTAATGATTTGGAAAAAGCAGTTGAATATGCAATTCATTGTGGAGCGACAATCGCAGATAAGCAATTTTCCGATGACTGGAGAGTCATGCTTGATCCCGCCGGACACCCTTTTTGCTTATGTCAGATGAAATCAATGATCGAAAGTCCCCATTTTGCGTTGTTATAGAAATCACAACTTAATAAAACCCCTGCGTCCTATTGGCATAAGGCGGAGGTAGTAAAAGTGGGAGAGAGTGTCAAGAATAATACGAGCGGCTACGCCGCCTTTGGATTCCCCACAACAAAACAGCGGTATGCACTTTATCAGGTGCATACCGCCTTTTGTTGTCAGCAGCCTGTACACGGCCTGTGCGTAGTTCTTTGCAAACTAACCTAAATACAGTATAAATAAACAAGAATTTGGGAATTTGAGCAGTATGATATGACAATATATTTCGAAATATGGACAAGATAGTTATAAAGGACATGATGCAATTATTTTCGAAGTATTATTTTCAAGATTGCTTCGGTATTATACTTGAAGAATATCGGAATCATATGAATCCCGCAGGGAGGTTTTATATTAGCATACCTGCTGGTCTTTCCGGAGGTGAAAATTTTACACAAATTTTACCTATAATTAACATAGATAATGCTTTAAATATCTTTAACTATTGTATAATTAATATTTGTTGTGAAAAGGAAGATAGAATAAAATATTATAAAGGATAAGCACTTCTTAATTAAAGTTTTAATAAGGAGTCGATTAGCGAGGGTGACGAATGGATGATCAAATGTTAAAGTCTGGGCAAAAAGCCAAGATAAAAACAGATGCGGTAAACCTTTTTTATGGCAACTTCCAAGCGCTGAGAAATGTTACAATGGATATTAAGGAATGTGCTATAACAGCCATAATTGGGCCGTCGGGATGCGGTAAATCTTCTCTTCTGCGTCTTTTTAATCGTATGAATGACCCGATACCAGGAGTTAGGGTAGAGGGAAAAATTTTGCTTGATGGTGTTTCTATCTATGATAAAAATATGGATGTTGTTGCACTGAAAAAAAGAGTCGGTATGGTTTTTCAAAAACCTAATCCCTTTCCCATGTCTGTGTATGATAATATGGCTTTTGGTCCAAGGCATCATGGAATAAAGCAAAGAGCTCGTCTTGATGAGATTGTGGAAAGGAACTTGAACCAGGTAGCTTTGTGGGACGAAGTTAAGGACAAGCTGAAAGAATCTGCTTTTGATCTTTCACCGGGCCAGCAGCAGCGTCTGTGTATTGCCCGTGCATTGGCTGTAGAGCCTGAGATTTTATTAATGGATGAATCCTGCAGTGCTCTTGATCCGGAATCCACAATGCAAGTTGAGGGGTTAATGGAGGAACTGGCCCAAAAATATACGATCATTATTGTAACTCATAGTATGGAACAAGCGGCAAGAGTGTCTCATATGACTGCGTTTATGATGATGGATCATGATAGAGCGGGGACATTGGTCGAATACGCTCCAACAGCAGAAATTTTTGCTAATCCTAAGGATAAACGCACCGAGGACTATATTACAGGTCGGTTCGGATAAAAATTTTTAAAATGTTAACTTGCAGTTCTTTAATATATTCTGAGAAATGGAGGAAATCAAACATTGGAGTTTTATCAAAGTAGATGATTTTGATGTTTGATTTTTGTGAGAGACATGAGGAAAAAGATTGTAACATGCAAATTATTAAGACGAATAAAAGGTTCTATCAGCATAGTGATATTGACCCTTTCTATGGGGGTGCTGACTGCATGCAGCCAGGCACCTGGCTCAGCCACGATTGTTGCAGGCTCAACTTCCGTACAACCCTATGCTGAGATTCTGGCAGAAGAGTACATGGCATTAAATCCAGACGCTGTGATTGATATCCAGGGTGGAGGATCTTCGGCAGGTATTACGGCAACCAAGACTCACAGTGCTGATATTGGAATGTCCTCCCGTGCATTGAACGATGAGGAGAAAAATCTGTGGAATGTAGAAATTGCCAAGGATGGATTGGTATTAATAGTGAACCCCAGGAATCCGGTACAAGACCTTACTTCAGATCAGATCCGCGATATTTACGCAGCTACAATTACCGACTGGAGTCAATTGGGAGGCTCAAAGTCAAAGATCAATATCATAGCGCGTGAAGAAGGATCAGGTACAAGAAGTGCCTTTGCGGAGCTGTTGATGGACGAAGAAGAGATAACTCCGAAAGCTATCGTCCAGGACTCCAATGGGGCAGTACGGCAATTGGTTGCGGATGACCCCAATGCGATAGGATTTATCTCTTTGGGTTTGGTTACGGATGAAGTGAAAGCTTTACATTTAGATGGCATCGAAGCGACACGAGAAAATATAATGAATGGCAGCTACAAACTGTCCAGGCAGTTTTTATTTATCACCGACGGTGAGCCAACCGGGTTAAATAGGGAATTTATAGATTTTACCCTTTCTTCAGAGGGGCAGAAATTACTGAGCAATGAGGGACTTATTCCATCAGAAGAGGGGGCAGGGAAATGAAGAGTTTTAAGGAAAAATTATCTGAGCGTGTGTTTCTTCTAATTGCTCTTTCGACTTTATCGGTGCTGGCGCTTATCACTGTGTTTATTTTTATAAAAGGTATACCTATTATTGCCAAGGTTGGTATAATAAACTTTGTTTTTGGGATGAAATGGGCTCCAAGCCAAGGTGCCTATGGCATTTTCCCGATGATAGTGGGATCTGTATCGGTCACTTTAGGAGCAGCAATCCTGGGAGTTCCCATTGCCATTTGCTGCAGTATTTTTTTGGCTGAGTTTGCTCCTGCAAAACTTAGAAACATATTCAGACCCGCTATCCAGTTGCTGGCTGCCATACCTTCAGTGGTATATGGGTTCTGGGGAGTATTGTTCGTTGTACCAATGATACGTAATTACCTGGGAGGGCCGGGCTTAAGCATATTGGCCGGTTCCATCATTTTGGGTATTATGATTCTGCCAACGATCATCAGCATCACTGAAGTATCTCTCCTTGCGCTGCCGCGCCATTATAAGGATGGGGCACTTGCATTAGGATTGACACAATGGCAAACCATACGTTCCCTGCTGTTACCTGCGGCTAAATCGGGTATTGTTGCAGCCGTAATTTTAGGTTTAGGCAGGGCAATTGGTGAGACTATGGCGGTGATTATGGTTCTGGGTAATGCTGTCGCACTTCCTGAATCAGTTCTTGACCCTGTCAGGACACTGACCACGAATATCGGTATTGAGATGGGATATGCATCTGGCGAACACCAGCAGGCGCTTTTCGCCACAGGTATTGTATTGTTTGTCATTATCATGATTTTAAATGCTACTGCCCAATACATCACACGAAAGAAGTGAGGTCACTATGAGAATTAACGCGAAAACTTCCGAAAAGATAGCAAAATTTTTAATTTGGACAGCTGCCCTTCTTGTTATTGCAATTCTTTTTTCTATAATAATCCATATACTGGTCAAGGGCATACCTATGCTCAGCTGGCAGTTTTTAACGGATATTCCGCGGGATATGGGCCGTTCCGGGGGTATTTCTTCTTCCATTGTCGGTACTCTAATTGTGACTGCTGTAGCCGTTATTGTCGCAACACCATTTGGAATTGGAACAGCTATATACCTTACGGAGTACACACGTGAGAGCAGAGTCACCCGCATTATCCGTTTCAGTGCTGAGTCCCTGGCAGGGATACCCTCCATTGTTTATGGACTTTTTGGTTTTATCTTCTTTGTTATATACTTAAAAATGGGATGGTCAATTTTATCCGGCGGGTTAACCATGGCTATCATGATCCTGCCTACTATCATACGTACATCAGAAGAGGCGATTCGTACTGTGCCACAGCTATACCGGGAGGTAGGCTTCTCTTTGGGACTCACTAAGTGGCAGGCAATAACCAGGACGGTACTCCCATCCGCACTCCCTGGTATAGTTAATGGAGTAATTTTGAGCATAGGGAGATGTGTAGCCGAGACAGCTGCTGTAATTTTAACAGCCGGTTCAGCACTGCGTATGCCTACATCACTTTTTTCCCCAACTCGAACGATGGCAGTACATTTTTATATACTGGCGAGGGAGGGAATATCCATGGATAACGCTTATGGAACAGCAGCGCTCTTGATTATTCTTATTCTTCTGCTTAATGTTGGTTTCAATATGCTGGTCAATAGATTCATAGCTAAAGGCCGTTAAGAGGTGAAAAATGACACAGAAATCAAAAATAGAAATAAAAGGATTAAACTTCTATTATCAACAAAAGCAGGTTATTAAAGAACTTAACCTGGAGATACCAAAAAATCGGATTATGTCTGTTTTTGGTCCAGCCAACAGTGGTATAACAACACTGCTTCGCACATTAAACCGTCTGAGTGACTTGACTGTGGGAGCCCGTCATGAGGGTGAGATACTTTTAGATGGGAAGAACATCTTTGACCCGGACGTTAATGTGACAGAGCTGCGCCGCAGGGTAGGGATGGTCTTTGATGTACCAACACCTCTGCCGATGTCCATCTTTGACAATGTCGCATTGGGACCCCGTATGGGTGGAATGAAAACCAAGGCGGCTGTGGCAGAGGAAGTAGAAAAGGCTCTGCGTATGTCTGCCCTCTGGGATGATGTCAAAGACAGGCTGGATACTCCTGCAGCCAGGTTATCCGGTGGTCAGCAGCAGCGCTTGTGTATTGCCAGGGTTTTGGCTCTTGAGCCGGAGGTTATTTTGCTGGACAGACCCTGTTCAGCTCTTGACCCAATATCAACGGCCAAAATTGAGGAATCCTTAATACAGCTTAAGGAGCAATACACCATTATCATTGCACCACATACGGTTCAGCAGGCTGGGCGTATCGCTGACCGGGTTGCATTCATGTTAATGGGAGATCTAATAGAACAAGGTTATACCCAAGAGGTTTTTTCATTCCCCAAGGACAATCGAACGAATGATTACCTTACCGGAAGATTTGGTTAAAATTCCGTATATTCTATAATTTTTTTGTAAAAGGAGATGAGCATATTGGTTAGAGAACGTTTTACACAAAAGATACTTGGCGTTAAACAAAAGGTATTAAAAATGGGAGCTCTGGTTGAGAATATTATTGACACGTCAGTGACTGCTTTAAAGACACAAGATCTTGATCTTGCAAGGAATGTTATTGAGAAAGATGACGAAATAGATCAGTTAGAACTTGAAATTGAAAAGGAATGTATGATGCTTCTTGCCCTTCAGCAGCCTCTCGCCAAGGATTTAAGGACAATTGCATCGGTTCTGAAAATCATAACAGATCTTGAAAGAATGGGAGACAATGCAGTAAATATTGCAGAGGTAATACTTGAGATTGGCGAAGAACCCATTATGAAATCCCTAAAAGATATTCCAAAGATGGCAGATATTGCTCAGAAAATGTTAAAAATGAGTCTTGATGCCTTTGTAAATGAGGATATTGCCCTTGCAGTAAAGGCAGCTGAGAGGGACGAAGATGTTGACAGGCTCTATGAGACCGTTATAAATGATATCCTTAACACGATCACAGAAAAAAGGGAACTTACAAAACAGGGTACTAAACTTCTGTTCTTAGGACGGTATCTTGAGAGAATTGCTGACCATTCTACCAATATATGTGAAAGAACGATATACATGATTACCGGTGAGTTAAAGGAAATAAATTAGAGGCATGCCTCTAATTTATTTCCTTTTTTTATAATATAAGAATCCGGAGTATTATTATGTATGCACCCTATGGTGGTATCCGATGGTAAATCTTATGTATTAATTTTTTGCCGCATGACTCTTTTGTACATATAAAAACCTAACATATCTGATAACAACCAACCTATGACAATTGCCCAGCAAACGCCTGAAAAACCTCTTATAGGTGCAAATGAATAGGCTAAGATGACTCTTAATCCTTGCGATACAATCGTCATCAAAATTGATATTCTAATAGCCCCAAGCCCCCTGAAAAATCCATAAAACATTACAATAAAGCCAAGCAGAATATAAAACACAGAGACTATCCTAAGATATCCAACACCAACGGCTATTACCTCAGTCGCATCTTTGCTAATGAAAAGTGCGATTAAGTTTGGAGCAAAAATAAATGCCACAATGCTGATTGCTGCCGATAGAGCTATAATTATCTTAGAAGTCACATGAAATCCTTCTCGAATTCTATTGACTTCCCCGGCTCCTTGATTTTGAGCAGTATAAGTAGAAAAGGAATTGCCCAAATCCTGCAATGGTGCATTAGCAACAGAGTCGATTTTGGAACAAGCCGCAAAAGCAGCCATAACCGTTGAACCAAATGTGTTTACCAGCCCCTGAATAAGCATCATCCCAAAACTGGAAATTGACTGCTGCAGTGCTGTTAACACAGAAAAAGCAGCAATTTTATTAAAAACATTGAAACTGAATACTACGTCTTTTCGTTCGAAGTTTAGAAAACGTATTCGTTTTATGGTATAGATACCGCATCCTACAGCAGCAAAAGCTTGCGTAAGGAGTGTGGCAATCGCTGCTCCGGCAGTACCCATGTGAAATACTGCTACAAAAAGCAAGTCTAAAATAAGATTCGATATGCAGGAGGCAATCAGGAAATATAATGGTGTCTTAGAATCTCCAAAAGCCCGTAATAGAAAGGCGAAAGCATTATACATACCAACAAAAACCAAACCATAAAAAACATATTTTAAATAGTCGGCAGCATAGGCGGCTGTTTCTTTAGGAATTTGATAAAGGGTGATAATCTGCGGCAAAAAGACTGATGTTACAATCGTAATCAACACACTTACACAAAACAAAAATATTAATGCGGTAGAAATCGTTTTTTTCAGTTCATCATACTGCCTGCCGCCGTAGAGCTGTGAAAAAATTGCCGAAGCTCCCATGGCAAGACCTAGTAAAATAGAAGTTATGAACACAATTACAGCACTTGAAGAACCAACTGCCGCAAATGCATCAGTTCCCACATATTTTCCTATTACAATTGCATCAATGATGCTGTAAAATTGTTGCAATAAATCTCCGATAAACAACGGAATGAAAAACTTTAGAATGATCCGTGAGGGATCTCCCTTCGTCATATCTAGTTCCATTTTTAATCCCTCCTATGAGTTTGAGGGCAGATAAGCAATTGCTAAATCGCCAGTGATTGGATTGGTGTATATTTCGCAATTTATTTCGTAAACCTGCCTTATTAGTTCTTTTGTCAATACTTCCTTTGGACTTCCTGAAGCCATCATTTTTCCGTCTTTTATTACATAGAGTATGTCACAGTAAACAGATGCCATAGGAAGATCATGAAGAGCCGCAAGAACACCGATATTTAAGGACTTCACAACAGATAATATCTGAAGCTGGTACTTAATGTCCAGATGATTTGTTGGCTCATCAAGTATTAAAAATTTTGGTTTTTGTGCAATTGCTCTTGCCAGTATCACCCGTTGCTTTTCACCGCCGGAAAGTGTTAGATAACTTCTGTCTGAATACGCTGTCAAATTAACTCTTTCTAATGCGTCTCTGACGATTTTGTAATCTTCAGCATTATCTGATTCCATCAAATGCTTATGTGGAGTTCTGCCCATCATCACCATCTCATGTACAGTAAAATCAAAGCTTAGTTCATTGAATTGACCAACCACCCCCATTTCTTTTGAGATTGTACGAGGAGCTGACTTCAAAACATCTTTATCTCCCAAATGAACAACACCCTTTTGCGGCTTAATGACTTTGTAAATACTTTTTAACAAGGTGGATTTTCCACATCCGTTTGGTCCGATAATCCCAACAAACTTCCCATCCTCAACGTAAATACTAATATCTTTTACAATATCCGCACCTGATAGCGAAACTGATATGTTATCTGCTTTTAGATCCATCTTATTTTCCTCCAAACCCGTAGCTTTTCTTAATCAACATGTACATGAATACAGGTGCACCGAGAAGGGAGGTTACGATTCCGATCGGAAGTTCTCCATTAGGGATAATTGTTCGGGCAAAAACATCTGTCCATATCATGAACAAGGAGCCAAATAAAATTGCCGTTGGAATAAGCCGCTTATGATCGGAACCTACAAAGCTTCGTACAATATGTGGAATAATAAGGCCTACGAATCCTATAATTCCACAGGTAGAAACCAAAATTCCCGTCACTACAGAAGAGATGACCATATACAATCGCCTATAAAAGTTCAAATTAACCCCCAAAGTAATTGCGGTTTCTTCTCCCATCAGCATTGTATTCAATACTCTAAACTGAAACAGGAAAAATACGATTGCTATAATAACCACCGTTGCTGCAAGAGGCAGCGTTCCCCATTCAACAGATGCCAAGCTTCCCATTGTCCAAAAGGATAAGGAACGTATCCCGTCAGCATTTTTTGCAAAGTAAATAATAAAATTTGAAAAAGCATTGCACAGGGCATTAATTACCGTTCCTGCTAAAACCAGTTTGACAGAGGACGTTTTTCCTCCGATACTGGAAAGACCTAAAACCAGAGCTGCGGCACCAAGCGCACCAATAAATGCCCATGATGCAACCCCAAATTCTCCAAGTATTCCTCCCGCGCCAAACCCTAGCATGATTGAGAAGGTCGCTCCTAAGGCGGCACCAGATGAAATTCCTAAAATATAAGGGTCTGCCAACGGGTTTTGCACAGAGGCTTGCATAACCGTTCCACAAAGCGCGAGGCCAGCTCCCATAACCATTGCTAATAAAACCCTGGGGAAACGAATCTGCCAGATAATATCTGTAAACATCCCATTTGCAGTTTCGCCTGTGTTTCCGATTTGTCCTCCTGCCATTTGTTGTATCAGTATCCGCAAGGACTGTAGAAAAGGAATTGACACTTGTCCAATGGATACCGAGATCACCACTGATATAATGACAGCGCAAAGCAAAGCGATGAAGGCTGCAGAGAATGCAAAGCGTTTTTGCAGTATACTTTTATGAACACCTCTGGGGGTATTTCTTTGTTCTTTTTGTCCTGAACTCATTCTTATTCTCCCTTAAATAATTCGGGATGAACAAATTCTGCTACATCCTCATATAAATCCGCCAGGTCAAGGCTTCCGCGAATCGCATTTGTATAATCGACTATGATTACGTTACCGGATTTAATCGCTGCAACATTTTTTAAACCAGGATTATTTAGCAACAAATCTTTTGCTGTTGCACTGTCGGATTTCTGAAATTCAGTCATAATAATTTTATCAGGATTAACAGATAAAATAGATTCCGCAGACATTTCCACATAAGTATCTTCGGATACTTTTATGTACTCACCACCTGCCCCTTCTACCATTTCATCAACAAGGCAGAGGGTAGGACCGTAATAGTAGTAAGCATCATTCTGACCACCTGCAAACAGCAAAACTCTTGGCTTTTCGGTTACCTGTGCTGCTTTGTCCTGAATGGACTTAATGCGTGTCTGCTGTTCTTCTACAAAAGCATTTGTTTTTTCTTCAACATTAAGTGCCGTTCCAAGATTGTTAATATCATCAAAAAAGCTATCTATGGTACGGCCTACTGTATAGTTAATACCGGTAAGAACCGAAATACCTCGTTCGTTCCAGAATGAAATATTGCCAAGGCGTTCATCGGTAAATGCCGAGGACATAGCGACAATTAAATCAGGTTTAAGCGCAATAATGGATTCCTTAGAAGGCCACATATCCGTAAGCAATGGAAGCTCTCTAATCTGGTCCTCATATTTGGAATAGGAATTATCCAGATATGCAAGGCCAACAATTCTGTTTTCTTCCCCGAAATGAATCATTAGTTCCGCCAGTCCCTGCCCTATTACAACAATTCGTTCAGGCTCTTTTTCGATGGTTTGCTGTAATTCGTTCCCCTTATTGTCATAGACAATCAAATTAAGCGGGTAATGGCTGCCCTGCTGTAAAGTGTTGTTCTGATTGGGTGAATCAGTAGTGAATACAGCGCTTTGCTCTGTATCCTGTTGTGAGCAAGCCGTCAATGCCGTAAAGCAAAGAGTGATTGCCAATAAAATAGATGCTGTCTTTTTAAACATGTATGAACCTCCTGTATTAAAGTGTGTTAGATCAGCCTAACCTCGTAAATTAGATGCGCTGGACTAGTAACACATAACATATGTTACAACATATCGGCATTGTACCTATACTGATTGCACTGTCCAATTATGTTGAAAGAAAACCCGCAGCATAGAAAAAACCACAGGCCTAAACCTGTGGTTAAGATGGTATATTTTAACTTCATCAAGTAAGTCCCCACTTCAATGCCGGAAAGACATAAGTGGTGGTGGAGACTTACTTGTGCCTGATAAAGCGGGACATTCTGTGAGCAAGCAGCAAAGCGGATTGCGAATATCGTTTGACTTTTATTCTACATTCCTTAGCAATGAAGCCTCTCTGTACTTTAGTGGTGTAACACCGTATTGTTTTTTAAATGCTGCACAGAAATTGCTGGGACTTGAATAGCCGATTTCATAGGAAATTTCGTTAATCGATTTTTCAGTATCCAGCAGCATAGCGGATGCCCGTTGTAAAGAGAACTTTCTATGATAGTTATAAATGGTGTCTCCATAAACCCGTTTGAAACCCTTTGTTAGTTTTTTAGGATTGATGACCAGCATCTCCGCTAACGTTAGGAGATTTGGCAATTCGAATGGCTGCTCTAACAGCATTTGCGGGATTTCCTTGATCTTTCGCAATTCGTATGGGCTTAGTGCAATGATTTCGCATCCTTCACATTTAACCATTTCATCTGAAACGATTAACGAAAATACTTCCATGACCTTGCTTTCATAAAACAAGGTGCGTGATTTTACAGGAAGCCGGCAGTTAAATATTTGCAGAAAAATATTGGCGATCTCTGGTGGAGTGTTTAAACCAAGGTAATACTCAGAACGAAGTTGATCACCTAATTTTTCTATGGTATCATGCCATATTCCTATTCCGGCACTTCCAAAATAAGAAGACAAAGCGTGCTTATCCGCTGTAATCGAAATGCCTTGATATTTCTGCCCGGCACAACGTTTTATTGTTCCTTTCATGTCTTGTGACAGAGAAATTGAAAGATTATTGGGACCAAAGCAAGTATCACCTGCTTTTTCTTCTTCAATGAACATACAGCCATCAATACAATACTCTATTTCAAAATAATCCTCCGCTAAATCAAAGACCGTTACTATATCTTCAGAAAACACAAAGTCATAAACGAGCAGCATGACATTTCCAAGCAAATTATATATTTGTATTGTTCCTTTCCCATACTCCGGTTTTATATCATAAACGATGCCTTTATTAATATCATGGTTGGGCAAGAAGCGAGCAGTCCCAAGCTGCTCATGCATAGCTTTATATTGCCTAAGCATAGCTTCATACCCTCTTGTTGAATTTATATAAAACTCTCTCTCCACGGGCAAGCCCCCTTCTGTACTTAATTTCAATATGAATCAGTTCTTTCAGTTAGATAATGCTAACTAGAAAAAATTATAGCATAGTTTTTACTTTATTTCTAGCCAAAGCTATTGATAACTAAATTAGCTAAATTAACTAAATTCATCACCTTGCGATTTTGCTCAAAAATCCCTTGCGGGAATCCCAAATCCCCACCGAGTATACAACAAATTGTGTGGATACGCTTACTCTGTGAGCTGTAAAATCGCAGGTCAAGTGTTAAAATCATTCCATTACGCTAGAATTGGCAGATTACGTGAACTGGTTCAACAACCGCGATTCATTCCTCGTTAGGATATCCAACGCCTGTGAGGTATAGAATGGATCCATTTAAATGATTTTTTCTAAAAACTAGTGATAATTCACTTGTCTGTAAATGGATTAAGTGGTATATTTATGACAAGATATTATTTGGTGGTATATTTATATAAAGGTAAGTAGGTGAGAGCATATGAAAAGGATGAGTGCTAGTGAGATGATACTGGAGGATATCAATAAAAAGATATTATCAGGCGAGTATTCAACGAATAGTAAACTTCCTAATGAGAGAGAATTGGCACTGGAATACGATGTGAGTAGAATTCCCGTCAGAGAGGCGCTGAAACAACTTGCGGAGGCTGGTATTCTTGAGACAAAACGGGGGGTTGGGACTTTTGTTAAAAGTGCAAATGGAATCAGCAATAAAAGTGGAGGAAAAAAGAAAAATCCATTTTTGCATCCGGAAAATGTGTTGCTGGAAACGATTCGATTTAGAAAAATGATCGAGGCAGAAGGTGCAAGGCTGGCGGCGCTTAATGCAACAGAGGAAGAAGTACGGGAACTGGAGATGGCACTGATTGAAACCATTCAGGAAATCAGAAAAATGAAGCAAGGTGAAGATAATCACTTTTTTGAGGTGGATGAAAAATTTCACAATCTGATTGCAAAGGCATCACACTATGTATTGATTTCAAATGTATTAAGTGTAATGCCTGAAATATTTGCGTCACATCAGTATTGGAGTTTAAAAATGACAACACCAATGGATGAAGTCGTATCGTACCATACAGCAATCTTTGAAAATATAATGGCTGGAAATGCAGAAGGCGCCAAGGGTGCAATGGAACTCCATCTTGAAAGAGTTGAAAAACTGCTTACAAGAATTGAAGAGTAGATTGATTCACAGGGCTTATGTGAGTATAAAATATACCACATAAGCCTATTTTTATGCCAAAATACACAAGGTGGCATGTTGGAAGTTGTGCATAACTGACAAAATAAATAAAAAGTCAGGATAACTATTGACATATAGCACAATAAAATATAATATCTACTTATCGAGTGGTATATAAAGCGCGCGAAAAATACTACGAAATGAACCGAGTGGAATATTGATTATACCACCTGGTAAAGAGATATACCAGAGGAGGAAGCAAAGTGTTAAATAAGTTTTTGACAAGTAAAAATGATTTTCTTCAAGCAGCTAAAAGAACATATGAAAGCGGAATACAAACCGGAACCGGTGGGAACTTGAGTGTGAGAATTCCAGGTGAGGATCTGATGATCGTAAAACCGAGTGGATTTACATACGGACAGTGTTCAGAGAGCAATATCACGATCACAGATTTCGATGGAAAGCTTGTGTATGGTGATTTAAAACCAACACAGGAATCAACGCTTCATGGAAATTTGTACAAAAGATACCCGCAAATTGGAGGAATCGTTCATACACACAGTCCGTATGCAATTATGAATTCTCTTGTATATGAACAGATAGACTTAGTGACAATGCATTCTGGACTAAAACTTAAGGTTCAGGTTCCAGTTATCGATGTGTTGACGCAGGCAGTGACTCCGGAAGAAATGCCAAAAGTTTATAAACATTTTGATGAACATCCGGATTTGCTGGCATTGATTTTGAAGGGACATGGCATCGTCGGTGTAGGAAAGACAGCAGTAAAAGCTGGACAGATTGCGGAACTGATAGAAGAGACATCCATGATTAATTGGGAAATAAAAAAAATGGAATTACTGAAATTATTATCAAATAAATAAGAGAAGAAGAGGAGAAATATCATGAAAGAATATACAATTACACCTATTATAACAGGATTTACAAAAACAGATAAAGCAACATATCTTTATCATCACAGCACTCATAAATTCTACGATGTTGAGGGCAAGATGGATCTGCCAGTAACCGTATTTTTGATTCAGAATGGGGGCAAAAAAGTCCTTGTCGATACAGGAATGTCAAATACAGAAATTGCAGGGAAATATCATCATCCAGGATCAAAACAGCCTGAAGGATATGCAATTTATGAGCAGCTTGAAAAACTGGGAATAAAATGTGAAGAAATAACAGATATCATTTTTACACATCTTCACTGGGATCATGTATATTATCTTGATAAATTCGTTAATGCGAAATTGTATGTACAGAGAAAAGAATATGAATTTGCAGTAAATCCGATTCCTCTTTACTACAAATCATATGAGGAACCAAGATTAGGGTTAACACCACAGTTTGATGGTAAAGAATTCAATTTGATCGATGGAGAAGCTGAGATCATGGATGGTATTTCTGTTTATCCTTCACCAGGACATTCTATCATGCATCAGTCGGTAGCTGTTAATACAAAAGAAGGCGTGTTCCATTGCTGTGGAGATCTGATCTTTACATATGATAACATCAAACCAGTACCAGAAATATTCTATGATATTACACCGCCTGGAAGATTCTTGAACATTGTTGATTCCTGGAACAGTATTGTTGATCTGAAAGAACGAGCTGTCGATGCGGAACACATTTTACCTACACATGCACCGGAAATGATTGCGCTTGTAGAATCAGGGAAAATTATCGGAGCTTAAATATGGAGGAGAGAATATGGGGAAAACGATAGCACTCCTTGCTTCTTTAGATACTAAATGTGAAGAGACGATATATGCAAAGAATTTTATCAGGTCAGCAGGATATCAGACCCTTCTTATAGATGTAAGCACAAAAACAATTTTAGAAGGGAAAGCAGATATCTCACCAGTTGAATTGCTGGAGCATTATGGAATGACATGGGAAGAATTTGATCCGCTCAATAAGGCAGATAGTATTGACGTTATGTCAAAGGCAATTTCCAAAGAAATTCCTGCTTTATATGAAAAAGGCTGCTTTGATGGAATTATTTCAATTGGAGGCGGACAAAATGCAAGAATGGCGGCGACTGCAATGAAATCACTTCCATTTGGAGTTCCAAAGCTTGTGGCATCTTCACTGGCTTGCGGGAAGCGAATCATGGAACAATATGTAGGCTCCAAGGATATTCTTGTCATGCATACAGTTGCAGATATCTCAGGATTGAATTCAATCACAAAAACAGTCATTCATTCTGCATGTGGAGCAATTATGGGTATGGTAGATCATGCAGAACGTGTCGATCCGGAAACTGGTATAAAGGTAGTAGGAGCGACGATGTTAGGTATCACTTCGAAAGGTATCGAAAGAGCACTCAGACAGCTTGATAAGCAGGGATATGAAACGGTAGTTTTCCATGCAAATGGTGTTGGTGGACGCTGCATGGAGGATCTGATCAAAGAGAAGAGCATAGATGTTGCACTGGATCTGACATTACATGAGATCACCTGTGAGGTGATAGGTGGATATTGTGCAGGTGCAACCAATCGACTGATGGCAGCTGTAGATACAGAAACGCCTATGGTTGTATCTACAGGCGCATTAGATATGGTGGATTATTATATTGATGAGCAGGGAAATGGTCTTCCAGACAACATTGATGAACGAAAGAAAATCTATCATAATTCAAGTATCTGTCATTGCAAGATATTTTTAAGTGAAGTGGATCCCATTGTTTCCACTGTTGCAGAAAGACTGAACAAAGCAACAGCACCTGTAACACTTCTTTTACCAACCAAAGGTGGCTGCGAAGCGGCAGCACCAGGCGGCCCGATGTATGATCCGGAAGTGGATGCAGCAATGATAAAGGCGTTCAAAGAGAAAGTGAACAGCAATGTAAAAGTTGTAACAATTGATGCAAATATAAATGATGTTGAATTTTCAGAAGCAATTGTGAGAGAAGCCTTATTAATTTCCGAATAATGGGAGGAAAAGTATATGAGCAGTTTTATAGGTATTTTGGGGCTTGCATTGGCAATTACCCTACTTATCGTTTTAGCTTATAAAGGATATAGTATCATTGTTGTTGCGCCTATCGCGGCTATGGTCGCAGTATTATTTTCATACGGCAATGAAAGCCATTTTATGGCGAATTATACGATTCGGTATATGACAGGATTTGCCAATTATGCAAAAAATTATTTTCCGATTTATTTGTTTGGTGCGGTTTTTGCAAAATTGATGGATATTACAGGCTGTGCCAAGTCTATCGCTAAATTTTGTGCAGATAAACTTGGAAAGAATAAAGCAATCTTATCAGTTGTTTTAACTTGTGCAATCTTAACATATGGTGGAGTTTCGCTGTTTGTTGTAGCGTTTGTTATACTTCCAGTTGCAATTGAATTATTCAGAGGGGCTGATATTCCCAAAAGATTGATTCCAGGTACGATTGCATTAGGTGCATTTACATTTACCATGACCGCATTGCCAGGCAGTCCGCAGGTTCAGAATACGATTCCAATGAACTACTTTGGAACTGATTCCTGGGCGGCTCCTGTATTAGGTATGATTGCTGCGGCAATCATGTTCGGCGTTGGTATGCTCTGGTTATCCGGACGTGCGAAAAAAGCAAAAGAATCAGGAGAGGGATATGGCAATTATAATGATGAGATAGAAAGTACGGATGCAAGTATTCCAAACATTGTAATTGCAATTCTTCCTATTTTGATTATTCTTGTAGTTAACCTTGTTTTATCTAAACTGGTGTATCCAAATATTGATGGTTCCTATTTGGAGGAATTTGAATCTACACTGTCAAGTGTATCTGGAACTTGGAGCGTATTGATTGCTATGCTTATATCAATTATCTTCATCATCCTCACCAATTTGTCAAAAATGAAGGAGTTAAAAAATGATCTGAAGCAGGCAGCAAATAGTTCGCTCGCACCATTGATCAACAGCTGTGCAGTTGTAGGTTTTGGTTCTGTAACAAAAGGTCTCGCAATTTTTGGTGTGATTCAGGCTTTCGTTTTAGGTGTATCAGCAAACCCGCTGTTATCAGAAGTTTTATCAATTAATGTTTTATGCGGTATGACAGGATCAGCATCAGGTGGATTAGGAGCGGCATTAGAGGCACTGGCAGATACTTATATGAGATCAGGAATTGATCCTGAAGTTCTTCACAGAGTTGCAGCCGTTGCATCTGGTGGACTTGATTCCCTTCCATATAATGGCGCAGTTGTTACAGTGCTTGCATTATGCGGTATGAATCACAAGGAGTCCTATAAAGATATGTTTGTAGTTTCTGTTGTAATTCCTATTATTGCAGTATTGGCTCTGGTCGTATTAGCTACCATTGGAGTTACTTTCTAAATCTATTGAAGGAATGGAGATTAATATGAGTGATTATCTTTGCGATAAGCAGGCGAAAGAAGCAATAATAGATATCGGGAAAAGAATATATGCACACGGATTTGTTGCATCAAATGATGGAAATATCAGTTGCAAAGTGTCGGATAATGAGGTCTGGTGTACTCCGACGGGAGTTTCCAAAGGTTTTATGACAGAAGATATGCTTGTAAAGACGGATCTGGATGGCAATATTATGGAAGGAACCTACAAAGGGACTTCGGAGATAAAGATGCATCTTCGTGTGTTTAAAGAAAATCCACAGGTACATAGTGTAGTACATGCGCATCCACCAATCGCAACCGCTTTTGCAATCGCAGGATTAAGCCTGGAAGATCCTATTTTAGTTGAGGGAATTCTGGCATTAGGATCTGTTCCGCTTGTACATTACGGAACACCGGGAACTAATGAAATTCCAGATGGTGTAGCGCCTTATTGTAAAGATTATAATGCAGTTTTGCTTGCAAATCATGGAGCACTTACATGGGGACAGAACATTATACAGGCATACTATAGAATGGAAACACTGGAGTATTATGCAAAAGTAACCCTTCTTACAAAATTTATTATTGGAAGAGCAAATGAATTGTCAAAAGACCAGGTAGAAGAAATTATTAAGATCAGAACCAGTGGTGGAGTCACAGGTGGTGGAGTTCCGGTGTGCAAGGATGTGGCAGCCAATATGGAAGATATTGTGAAATCTCTTATCTAGCTCCAGGAAAAGAAGAAACAATCAATGGTTAGAACGTTACAATCGTTAAACCCTTTATATCGTTGGATAAGTGAATAGGAAGAATACGGAGAAAGTGCGTTTCCAGGACAAGGGACCGCGCTTTATTCGTATCAGCATGAGGCAGTAAACAGGAAAAGTCGTTGCTTTGAACTTAGCGAAGATGTAGAATATGTATCAAGAGATATTGAATGCAATCGTGCCAGTATCTATGCTTGGAGACGGATGTATCAAAAAAAAGCAGCTGGCTCTTGTGTTTTTATACTGCTCTTTATTTACGACAGTTTGTAATGCTCTCAGCAACCACGTATGATTAATCAGGGCAGCCAAACTAATGTGGGATTTCGAAAAAACAATCATGCATGGCCGAATGCAGAAGGCTACTTTTGTAATGGGACATTGGAAACGCTAAATTCTGGTGATAATATAACCGATCTGTATAGATGATTGGGAGCCGGTCTGTTAAGAATGATAAACAGAGGAGCTTTGAGTTGTGCCGCTTTCTTTGCTCCATTAGAAGGAGGAGAAAAAGTTGCCTGCCTTTTTTACTAGGTATCGAATGCCTTATACAAACCAATCCTGATTAATCCAAAAAGCAAAATAAAGGAGAAGAAACCATGATTACACCTTACCTTACATTCAACGGTAACTGCAAAGACGCGTTGAACTTCTACCGCGCTGTCTTTCATTGCGACGAGCCAAAAGTCCTGCCTTACGGTGACTATATGCCGGAGGGGTCAAAGACGCCTACTGAACTTCTGCGTACTTGGGTTATGCACGCTGAGATGTCAATCTGCGGTACGAACTTCTGGTTTGCCGATGAAGCTATGCCGCCCAGGAATGGCAACAACATCAAACTGACCGCTACGGTGTCTACGGGCAGGGAAGCGGCGGCTGTCTTTGACGCGCTTTGCGTGGGTGGCGAGGTGTCGCTCCCACCGACTGAGACCTTCTACAGCGTGTTCCACGCCGAAGTAACAGATAAGTTCGGTGTGAACTGGAATGTCGTCGCTGAAGAAGGACCAAAGCAAATGGAGGATTGAAGATGAATAATGATCGTGTATACAAAATGAAATTCTCTGGCGTCTACCCTCTGTATATTCAAAAAGCTGAGCGTAAAGGACGCACGAAGGCGGAAGTCGATACCGTCATCCAGTGGCTGACAGGCTACGATGAACACGGATTACAGTCTCAAATCGAAAAAGATGCTGATTTTGAAACGTTCTTTGCAAAAGCCCCTCAAATCAATCCGAACGCTTCCAAAATCACCGGAGTGATCTGCGGGGTTCGCGTCGAGGAAATTGAAGATCCGCTTATGCAGAAGATACGCTGGTTAGACAAGCTGGTGGACGAACTGGCAAAAGGCAAGCCGATGGAGAAGGTGTTGAGAGGCATACAGTCGCTTTAGAAAAGAATGAGGGACTTGGCAAAGAAGGCCCTAAATGATCATCAGCAACAGGGAATCATTACAATACCGTAGAAAGCCAAGGCAAACGATCTGAATCCCATGAAATATATTCAATTTATTCTGGGCAATATTCATGGGACAGCATTTCTGGAATATCCAGAATTTTTGGAAGACTACATGCCCTGGAATCCAGTAAACCAGCAGTTTTGCCGATAAGAGTCAGCCTTCAAGCACTAACAGGAGGCTGGCCTTTTTTTGTATGCAGGGTTATTTGACGCTTACCATCCCAGGCACTCATATGTTTAGTTGACAGATACTTGTGTGCTTTATTACATATTATTTTTGCAGCAGACGCCAGAGGGTTGTACGGCTGATTCCCAAGCGTTTGGCTGCTGCGGTGTGGTTGCCCTCGGTTTCGTTGACCACCCGGATAGCGATGTCTTGGCTGATCTCTGAAAGAGTACGATTTAAATCCAGAGGAGTGGCGGCATTTTCTTTTAAGGAGGAGAACGCGCCAACGTGCCGCTCTTTACGAAGTACCTGACGGACATTTTCGGCAGTGATGATCTGGCTGGTACCCGTTATCGCAAGTTCCCCAATTACCCTGCGGAATTGGGTGTAATTATGGGGCCAGTTGTAACTTTGCAGCAGAGACAGCGCTTCCGGATCTGCACCCAAAATCTGCCGTGGCATGTTGACGTTCATGTGGCTCAGACATAGATTCATCAGAGTGGGAATCTGATGGGAGAGCTGACGCAGCGGCGGCAGATACAAGGAAAGACAGGAAAGTTTTTCCCGAAAAAGAGCACCCACTTTAGATATATATTCGCCGCTCTGGCAAACACAGGAAATCATTACCCTGTTTCGCTGGCACACATCCATCTCCTTTAGAACAGCGATTAGCTGGTACTGCCGATCCAGAGATAATACATCCACATTTGAAAAGTATAGGGTGCTGCCCTCGTCTGCCAATGGGGAGTTGTGATGCTCCATAAGAAACGCCCAGCTACGGTCGTTCAGCAGGCTGCAGTTGATGGACACTAAGGGGTTGTTGTGCAGCGGGCTTCTGATGTAAAGCATGCTGACGATAGATTCCTTGCCCGTGCCATCCTCGCCTGTGAAGATGACAGGGGCGGTGCTTTGATTGATTTGGTCGATTTCCTGCTGAAAACCCTGGAGATTCCCTGCAAAGCTGAAAATGCTGTTGTAGTAAGCTGCCTCTGCCTCGGCTCGGCCGGAGAAACTGATCCCCATCTGGTTTGAGGATACCGGCAATTTTTTTTCATCGAAGAAAAAGGCAGTATATCGCAAAGCACCGCTGGCAATTTGCCGAACACGAATGGAGTAGCGCATGCCTCTCAGAGAACGGCTGATTCGCTGATCCCCTTCCTGTCCGGCTTGGGATAGTTCCTGACGCAGCAATTCCAATAATTCAGGCTTTAGATCTTCCAGCGTAGACAGAAACAGATCTCCCTGACTGTCAAAGACAATCGTCTGTCCGATCTGCCCGCGAATAAGCTCTCGAAAAAACAAGTTTTCATCCCGCAGGTATTGCTGGTTTTCACACAGCAGCAATACCTGGTTAAAGGCATTTCGGATGCTGTCTATACCGGAGGTGATAAGGAAGGAATTGATTCCGAGCCGCTGGGCTGTGGTGTTAACAATCACGTCACAGAGAATGGTCTCACACTGTTTATCCTGAAGACTGCGCAGGGTCGGCTCCACCGCCTCAATAGAATCTACTATATGGGTATCAATATCGCATTCCAGCAAATCGCATAAGGGCTGCACATGGTTTCGAATATCGGCGAAGGAAATCATGGTAGTCTTTTTTTTCAGCCCGCCCGCCAGTTTGATGGCACAGAGAATATCATACATAGAAATTTCGATCTCGATAACCGGAATGGTTAGCTGATGTCGCAACATCTGCGCCGTAGCACCACGGGATATTACCACATCGTAATCTCCATGAAAGTTATTCCGAGCGATGATAAGACCCTGCTCCATATCCCCCACATAGACGGTCAAATCAATCTGAGGATATTCTTTTGCCAGATTGAGCATCTGAATTTTCATTCCCTCGTAGGGAGCAATGCCCAAAACACGAATATAATTTTTCATAAACACCTCAATAATGCGTTTCATATTTGAACATATTATACCAAATGCACAAAAATTAAGCAACAAATTTTTCGCACGTTTCAAATATAAACGATTTAATGACCAAAATAACTTGACGAAAGCAGTGGAATTTATATAAAATGAATATAAATTTAAACAAAAAGGGATTAACAATTTCCAAAATGTACAAAAAAAGAAATTAGCCCTTCTAAACTGTTTCAAAATGAAACAACGGGAGGTGAATGGATGGCAACGCTTTTAATCATTGCGGATGACTTCACGGGAGCACTTGATACAGGTGTGCAGTTTGCAGCCAGGGGTGCAGCAACAATTGTGGTCACAGATTTGAACTATGATTTCCGATCAACTGAAAAAACGGTGGAAGTTTTAGTAATGGTTGCAGAAACCCGGCATCTGCAGCCACAGGAGGCCTATGAGATTGTGTACAGCACAGTGCATAGAGCATTTCAAGCCGGAATTGCTTACATTTATAAAAAGACAGACTCCGCACTGCGTGGAAATATTGGCAGTGAATTGATGGCACTGATGGACGCAGCAGGTGTCGGTACCATACCGTTTCTCCCTGCCTTTCCCAAACTGGGCAGGGTCACCCGGGAGGGAATTCACTATGTTGACGGTATACCTGTGGCCCAGAGCGTTTTCGGCCAGGATCCTTTTGAACCGATTTTGGACTCGGCGGTGGCGGATATCCTTGGACAGCAAACGAATGTGCCGGTGCTGATACACCCAGGAAAGGAAGAACAAAAGATTTCAAATCCCGGCATCCAGGTATTTGATGCTGAAACAGATGCAGATTTAAAACGCATCGGCAGAGAACTGGGCCTGGAGCGGCTGCGCTTCTGTGCAGGATGTGCCGGGTTTGCGGCGGTGCTGGCAGATATGCTGAATTTGAAGGGGCCTGCCCCGAAAATACCAAAGCTTGAAGATACACTGTTTATAGCTTGTGGCAGTGTCAATCCGGTAACGATCAGCCAAATGAAGGCGGCACAGGAACACGGCTTTCCACATGTAAATTTGAACCCTGTTCAAAAACTGGAAGGCCGCTGGGTGGATAGTATGCCGGCGGTCGAATGTGTTCGTCAATGGCTGGCGCAGGCATCCGCAAAAAAACGCTTTATTCTTGATGCTAATGACCCGGAAGGGTGTGAGGATACCGATATCTACGCACGGGAACACAACTTGACAACGGAGCAGCTTCGTGTGCAAATTTCTGACAATCTGGCGGCTTTGATCAAGCGAATGCTTGACGACGGTCTGAACGCAACTCTTTTGTGTACCGGCGGCGACACGCTGATGGCGTTAATGCAGGCGGTAGACGTTTCGGAGCTGACGCCAATTTGTGAAATGGCGACCGGCGTTGTTTTAACAGAATTTATTTACAAAGAAAAAACATATCATATTATTTCAAAATCCGGTGGTTTTGGAGATCAGGATCTGCTTATAAAATTAGCAGAAAAGATTTCCTAACATAACAAAAAATAACTGGAGGTATCTATTATGAATTATCCTACTCTCGCCGGTCTGACTTTAGACGGTCGTATCTACTGCAACGAAGAAATGGGTACTGTGGAATCCATGGTACCTCCCGGCCCCTTCTCGCCACCTGTCATTCTCCTGCCATGCTGGAGTTGCCAAACGGCGACATGCTGTGCTGCTGGTTTGCGGGAACTTATGAAGGGGAAGCCGACGTACATATTGTATGTGCCCGTCTTCCAAAGAGAAGGCAGCTTCTGCCGTCAGCCTATTCAGATCCTGAAAAATGGCCGCTGGATTTTTGGCAACTGGCTGTGCACCGACGCTGAAGAAGGTCTGTCCGGTGACCCCAGCGTATTTCAGATTTCTGATGACCAGGGCAAATCCTGGCGCATGGTAGAAATGCCGGGCAGCCGTGGCCGTGTTCATCCTACCGTTGTGGAAATTGATGACGGGCACCTTGCAGCTTTCATGCGCAGCCGTGAGGCCGACAATGTCTACCGCAGCGAATCTCTGGACTGGGGCGAAACCTGGTCAGAGCCAAACCCCACTCCTCTGCCAAACAATAACTCCTCTATAAGTGCTATCCGCACCAAAAGCGGCCGAATTGCTGTGGCATATAACCCCACCGCCACTCCGTTTCCCGCTCCAGGCAAAGCTGCATGGCCGGGGCTGCGTTGCCCTGTTGCCGTGGCATTGTCCGAAGACGGCGGCCTTACTTTCCCGCTTATTCGCTTGATGGAACGTGGCGAGGGATACATCGGTGAGGAGAACAAAACAAACAACAAGCAGTACGAGTACCCTTACCTGATGCAGAGTACCGATGGCAGACTGCATCTAACATACGCAGCGTATACCCGTAAGTGCATTAAATACGTTAGCTTCACCGAAGAAGATGTTATCGGCGCAAAGCGTGAGTTTGTCGGCGTGTATAATCCTACCTCCGGCGAGGGTGCAAAATAAGCAGCATCCACAAGGTTGTATTTCACTAAAATGTTACAAAAGGAGTGATATCAGATGCAGACCGTATACAATTTAAAAATGCCCCATGCCGTCTACGGCGGCGAAAACTCAATAGACAATATCACCACGATCCTAAAGAATAATGAGGTTAAGCGTGCAGCCATGTTTACCGACAAGGGAATACATGCCTCCGGCCTGTTTGATTTGCCAGAAGCAGCAGTAAAGGCGGCGGGAGCAGATTACTATGTGCTGGATGAGATTCCGCCAGAGCCGTCCTACACAGCGGTGCAGAATATTGTTGATCAATTCAAAGCAAGCGGCGCGGATATGATTATTGCCTGCGGCGGCGGCAGTGTTTTAGATGCTGCCAAGCTGGCCAGCGTGCTTGTAACCGATGAATACGGTGTAAAGGAACTGCTGGATGAGCCGGGGCGTGCAAAAAAGTGTGTCCCAACAATTCTGATTCCAACCACCGCCGGCACCGGTGCGGAGGTAACGCCAAATGCCATTGTCGCAGTTCCGGAAAAAGAGCTGAAGGTTGGCATAGTAAATGAAAATATGATTGCTGATTATGTGATTTTAGATGCCCGCATGATTAAAAAATTACCTAGAAAGATTGCAGCCACGACCGGTGTGGATGCCTTAGCACACGCCATTGAGTGCTACACCAGCAAAAAGGCTAATCCATTCTCAGATACCTTTGCAATGGAAGCGCTTGATCTGATTTTGAACAATATTATCCCTGCCTGTGATGATCCCCAGGCTATGGAAGCGAAGAACAAGATGCAGATTGCTGCATTCTATGCCGGAATTGCCATCACAGCTTCCGGTACCACAGCCGTTCACGCCCTTAGCTATCCTTTGGGCGGCAAGTATCACATCGCTCACGGTGTTTCCAATGCGATCTTACTGGCACCGGTTATGCGTTTCAATGCACCTGTCTGTCAGGATCGTTTTGCTCAGGCCTATGACCGCTGCTGCCATGACACCGAAATGATCTGCCGGACAACGAATGAAAAGGCAGAATGGATGATTGAGCAGCTTGAGCGAATCGTACGTCATTTAGAAATTCCAACCAGCTTAAAGGAATTCGGCGTTCCACTTGAGGATCTGGAAGGCTTAGTAGAGGCCGGTATGCAAGTGCAGCGCTTGCTGGTAAATAATATGCGTCTTGTAACTGCAGAGGATGCAAGAAATCTGTACTTAGAAATCCTATAAATTAATACACAAATAGAAAAGGAGAGCGTTATTATGAAGAATGTTGAATTAAAAGGCATTATCCCACCGATTCTAACCCCGATGAATCCCGATGAATCGATCAATCTGAAGGAGCTGCGTAACCAGATCGAACGCATGCTGGATGGCGGAGTCCATGGTCTGTTCCCATTCGGAACCAACGGCGAAGGTTACATCCTAAGTGAAAATGAAAAAATCGAGGTTCTTGAGGCTGCGATCGACCAAGTAAAAGGTCGTGTTCCGGTATACGCAGGTACCGGCTGTATTTCAACGGCGGATACCATTCGTATTAGTAAGAAAGCGCAGGAGCTTGGTGCCGACGTGCTGTCCATTATCACCCCCAGCTTTGCGCTTGCTTCACAAAAAGAGCTTTACGACCACTACGTGGAAATTGCCAAGCATGTAGACATTCCAATCGTGCTGTACAACATCCCTGCACGCACAGGCAACAAATTGCTTCCTGAAACCGTTGCGAAGTTAGCTAAAGATGTAGACATCATCATGGGTGCCAAAGACTCCAGCGGCGACTGGGATAACTTACTTGCCTACATCAACCTTACAAAGGACTTAGACAAAGACTTCCGTGTTTTGTCCGGTAACGATTCACTGATTCTGCCTTGCCTGGAGGCAGGCGGTGCAGGCGGCATCGCAGGATGCGCCAACGTATATCCTCATGTTCTGGCATCTATTTATGAACTGTTCCAGGCTGGTAAGCCGGAAGAGGCGAAAACCGCTCAAGACTCCATCGCCTCCTTCCGTGCCGTATTCAAATATGGCAACCCTAACACGGTTGTTAAAAAGGCTGTTTCTCTGCTTGGTTATCCTGTAGGCGACTGCCGCCGTCCATTCAACTACCTATGCGACGAGGGCGCCGCCGCACTAAAACAAGTCTTGAAGGAAAACACTGACAAAGGGATGTGCTGATATGAGTATACAATTAAAACCGATTATTGGCATTTCTATGGGTGACCCCTTTGGAAATGGCCCGGAAATTACTGTTCGTGCACTGGCAGATGCGGAAATCTACGAGCGATGCAAACCCTTAGTAGTAGGAGACGAGACTTCCATGAGTTATGCTCTGAAGGTAGCTGAGAAGGTTCACGGCATTCATCTGGAGCTGAATGTGGTTTCCACACCCGCCGAAGGCAAATACACCTGCGGCATCATTGACCTAATGGATTTGAAACTGATTCCTGCAGACGAAATTCCGGATACCTCCGAACTGGATGTACCCAAGCCTTTTGGCGTGGGAGCCTGTGCTCTGGGCGGCGAGGCAGCTTTCCAATATGTTGTAAAAGTTATTCAGCTGGCTATGGATGGCCAGATCGATGCTACGGTTACCAATGCTCTGAGCAAGGAAGCCATAAACATGGCTGGCCATCATTACTCAGGCCATACCGAGATTTATGCTGATTATACGGACACCCCTAAGTATACCATGATGCTGGCTCACGGCGATCTGCGGGTCGTCCATGTTTCCACTCATGTGTCTTTGCGTGAAGCTTGTGACCGTGTCAAGAAAGATCGTGTCCTGGATTGCATCCGCATTGCCAACGAAGGCTGCAAAGCGCTGGGAATTAAAGAGCCTAAAATTGGCGTTGCAGGGCTGAATCCCCACTGTGGTGAGAACGGTATGTTCGGCTGGGAGGAAGTGAAAGAAATCCAGCCTGCCATCGAGGCTGCCATGGCTGAGGGCATCCTGATCCCTGAAAAGAAGCCTACCCCTCCGGATACCGTGTTCTCTAAGGCATTGGGTGGATGGTATGACATCGTTGTGGCCATGTACCACGATCAAGGTCATATCCCACTAAAGGTGAAAGGCTTTGTTTATAACCGTGAGGAAAAGCACTGGGAGGCTGTCGAAGGAGTGAACGTAACCCTGGGTCTGCCTATCATACGTGCCAGTGTGGACCATGGCACCGGCATCGACCTTGCAGGCAGCGGCAGTTCCAGCGAGCTGAGTCTGGTCAATGCCATAGATTATGCCATCCTTATGGTTAATGCCAGGAAAGAAGCCTGATATTGTATGGTATATACACTGTACACGCATTTCACCAAACAGAACGATTGAATTGATATAATGTCCCAAATACAAAAAATAATCCTGTATAAAAGAGAGGAGTTCAATCAAATGACCATCCCAATGATTATTGCCATTGCTATCACTGCATTCATGATTTTTTTAATCATGACAGAAAAACTTCCGTTCGGCGCACCTCCAATTCTCGCATGTCTGCTAATGGTTCTTTTTGGAATAACCGATATCAAGACTGCTTTCGGCGGTTTTTCTAACGCTACCATTATTATGCTTGCCTCTTTCATGGCAATCGTAGCCGCTCTTCAGAAAACCAGCCTTATTGGTACTTTCAGAAAAACAATTTTGAATATGGCTGACAAAGGTGGCTTTAAGGCATATATACTGTTATTTATTATCGTTATGTTGGCTAGCAGTATCTTTGGCACGGGCTCAACTGCATTCTATGTTCTTACATTAGGTATATTATCTACTATACAGTATACTGACAAGTTAC
>POVV01000293.1_pt1 | contig 37351 bp, 25 predicted proteins | sample 1560271 | NCBI WGS metagenome assembly POVV01 (sample SAMN08337232, study PRJNA429181) | Bioreactor metagenome, whole genome shotgun sequencing project. | biome: cows' rumen and soil; feature: anaerobic; isolation source: anaerobic chemostat enrichment culture, galacturonate as sole carbon... | reverse complement strand
TTTACACCAGCGGAGGAAAATTGTATGACGAAAACCAGGAACAGATTTCCTTTACTGACAGCCGGGTACTGGACGCAATCAAATATATCAAACGGCTGAATGACCTAAACCAGGGACAGAGTGTTACCCAGGAAGATTTTAATGAGGGAAGGGTTGCGTTTATGCCACTGACCTTTGCGGAATACCGTACCTATAAGACCTATCCTTACCGGATCAAAAAGTACACCAGGTTTCAGTGGGACTGCATCACTTTCCCGGCGGGAAGGGAAGGGAAAAACATATCAAAGGTAGATGCCCTGTTGATGGGGATCAACAGCAAGACAAAGCATGAAAGATTGGCATGGGAATTTTTGAAACAGCTGACCTATAGTCCGGAAATGCAGATGGATGTATTTCAGTACTCCCAGGGAGTTCCAGCTTTAAAGAGTGTAGCTTCCTCTAAAGAAGGGGCAAATATCATACAGGAGGACATGGATGAGGGAGAGCAGGTAATCAGCAGCGCCCTGCTTTATAATGTCATTGAGGATGGCATCATTGAGTCTAAGCTATTGCAGTACCAGCAGATCATGAATCTGGCCGACGGGGAGGTATCAAAGATTCTGCAGGAAAATAAAAATGTTGACAGCAGCATGAAGATATTTCAGAGGACGGTCAGTAAATATTTACAGCAGCAGAAATAAACTGGCGTGATGCGTCCCATCCACTCCGCTAAAGCAAAAGAGTATAACCGCAAAGAAACGGTTCTCTTTTTTGTATTGATACCCAAGAAAAGGAAACTTAAGTATATATTCCCTGCCTCGGAAGTAATCCATGAAGCATTGGGGGAAGCCTCCGCATCATAGGAACAGTTTCTATACAGGTTGTCGGAGTCTTTTCCCGAAATGTCACTTGACCGGCGGTATTATAAGGATGGGAAGGCGTGGTTTTGCAAAGGAAGCAAACGGAAAAAGAACTGCTAATCTGCTTCTTCATTGGGTCTCAGCTAAATTGTCCCCTTTTTTTATGGTAAGGATAAATGCCAAAAAACAGTTGGCTGCATGTTAAATTAAGCTGAAAATCACTTTTGATAGAAAGGTTGATTTTTATATTTACATCCTTGATTTACTGGTTTATAATGGTAGATATAATTATTTTCTAAAGTACTTATCTTTTAATCTAATTCATTTTTTCAATTTTCAATTTTTCAATGAAATCATTTTAAAATCCCATATCATATAATATCTGATTCCCAAGTCATTATCGCTGTATTCCATTCTTGCAACCAAATATCTGAAATGTTATAATTCTTATAACCCGTACTCACGGATATATGTATTGAGCCGGCTTTTAGTAATGATCTGGCTTTGCTGCAATATCGTTATGCTTTTTTGTGTGCACAGGTTATACAGTATCTGACGTGCAAAAACAAAAATACAAGCTTCATTGTGACCTCACAGGTGATGTTCTGCGGAATCCATTTTTCAGCAGGATATCATAAATAATGCCTCCTGTTGTTGATATAGAATTTTAAGAACAATAAGAGGAGGTTTTACAAGTGGAGGAAAGTATCAAAAGAGAATTATATGCAGCCGGCATAAATGCAGAGTATGATGAACATGCGAAAAAACTATTGGCACAGAAGATTATTCTGGCTCACATTCTTGTAAGCACGGTTTCTGAATTTGCAGAAATGGAGCCTGAACATGTGGTTCCTCTTATTGAAGGGATGCCGGAAGTATCAATGGTTCCCGTAAATCCAGGAGAAACAAACTCTCTGAAAGAAGACTTGGGCAGTGGTGAAAAGGGAGTTATGCCTGCTATCACCGGGATTAACACAGAGAGCCAGATTCCTTATGAAGGCAGGGTTACTTATGATGTTCATTTCTTCGTCTGGGCCCCGGGGAAAAGGGGTAAGATGAAGATGATACTGGATATTGAGGCTCAGAAAAATTTTTATCCAGGTTACCCAATTGTCACTAGAGGAGTTTTCTATACGTCCCGCATGATTTCAGCTCAGCTGGATACAGAATTTAAAATTCCTAATTATGACGATATTAAAAAGGTGTACTCCATTTGGATCTGCATGAACTCGTCAGAAAGAGTCGGCAACACCATCACGGAGTTTGGAATGAATAAGAGAGAGATAGTAGGAAAGTCTGGTGATCTGGGAAGGTTTGATCTGCTCGGCGTTATAATCGTGGGTCTTTCGAAGGAACTTGCAGGGGAAAACGACGGATCAAAGCTGCATAGACTCTTAGGAACTTTATTTTCTTCCCGTTTATCAGCAAAAGAAAAAGGAGAGATTTTATCAGAAGAATTTAAAATACCAATGGAACCAGATTTAGAAAGGAGGATCAATATTATGTGTAATTTAAGCGAAGCGATTGTGGATGAAGCGATTGAAAGGGGCTGGAAAGAAGGACTGGAAAAAGGGATAGAGCAAGGGATAGAGCAAGGGATAGAGCAAGGGTTAGAGCAAGGTATGGAAAAGGGACTGGAACAGGGCATGGAAAAGGGAATGGAGCAATTAATTGCCAACTTTTTACATAATGACAATCATGTAAACCAGGCGGTTAAAATGTTGGGAGTGCCGGAAAAAATGGTACTTTTGGTTGCTCAAAGAGAAGGGATTAAGGTTGTGAGCTAAATACTTTAAGTATGATTTATGCGGAGAGTTGATTAAAAGTAGTATGACAGGAGGAAAATCATTGAATGATTTTCCTCCTGTCTGTTTGTTCCTGTAGTATAGCATCTTCAGCAATTACTTATTAAAATGCTTTCTCCACAATATGCTCGAAGAGGTCAGGCCTAAAAGTGCCGAGATGATAAGAAAGCCGTAAATTATGATATCATCGGATATGTCATCGCCGGTCTTTGGAAGGCCAATCGGATGAAGCATTCCATTCGAACCTACCATATAGCCAAGAGGTACTTCTCCATAAACATCATATAGCTCCTGGGGGGGCATCTCTTCCCTTGGCTTTACGTTGGTCGTTGGTGTGCCTGGTTCGGCAGGTTTTGTGGGATCTGGCTGTATAGGATCTGGCTGTTTGGGCTTTACGGAAGGTGTTTTTCCGCCGCCACCACCGCCACCGCCAGAGCTGGTGGGTCTGCGGTATGTGTTAGTAAATGCAGCGGTTGAAGTTTCCAGTGTTTGAATAGTGCCGGTGTCTCCTGTCTGGGTGGCAGTGTATCTTTCAGAGGAATAGTTGGCTTCTGCCACCTGATATTTGGTTCCGTCAGGTAATCCGGAGATGGAGATGCTTTCCCCGTCGGCAAGTGAGATCTTATCACCGCTCTTGATGGTGCCGTCAGAGACACCCTTTCCCGTATAGGAATAGGTACCGCCTGCGTTAAAGGTCACTGTGAAATCAAACTTCTTTTTGGCATCAGCTCCGCTTCCTGCAACTGTCTTGCTGATGGTCAGGCTTCCGGGCAAAATCTTCGTGTTGATGAAGGCAGCCACATGTTCTTCATCTGTCTTAATGGTGCCGGATGAGCCTGTAGAGACAGTGGAATATCCGTTTGCGGAATAATCTTTTTCGATTACCGTATAGTTCGTGTCCTTTGGTAGTCCGGTTATGATGGCGTTTTGCCCGTCAGAGATAGAAATCGTACCGCCGCTCTTGATGTGTTTCGCCAGGGCATCTCCTGTAATGGTATAGCCATAGGAGCTGTCATCTGGTGTACCGTCCGGTTTTGTAAAGGTAACAGTGAACTCAAATGGACCGGTTTCATTGCTGTTTCCTGCAACTGTTTTTTTGATAATCAGACTGCCAGGAAGATATTTTGTGTTTACAAAGGCTGCTGTCTGCACTTTGTCTGCTTCAATTTTACCGGACGAACCGGTGGAGGCAGAAGAGTATCCGCTTGCGGAATAATCATTTTCAGTTACGGTATAGATCGTATCCATTGGAAGTCCGGTTATTGTGATGCTTTCATTATGCTTAAGCTGAACCGTTCCTAGACCGCCCGTAATAGTAAGCTGGCCGTTTTCTTTATTACCGGAGCCTATATAATTGTAAGTGCCGTCTATATTTTGTCCGGTAAGCCTAATGATGAAATTAAAATCTTTGTTGATATCACCTGCATTGCCCTCAACCATCTTGCGTACGGATAGATTGCCGACTGTGTCCGGTTGGTAGTTTACAACTGTTAGAACCTCACCGGCTGTTTTTCCTGCTACCGTAGTAATGGTTTTATTATTTGAATCCTTTGCAACGGTCACAATATAAATCATATTGTCTGATTCATAGGTGTCAGGGACCGTTGTTTCCTTTAAATAGTAGGTAAACGCAGGATCACCAAAAGCTTTAGGCGCAGGAATCGGGTTAATTCTCAAAGTACCATCCGGTCGCATGATGCTGGTCAAAACAGGGTTTTGCAGTGTTTTATCTGTGTATAATGTAAACACAGCGCCGTTAATGATCTGATTCTGAGTATTAACCTTACGGATGTCAAGGTAGCCATTGCGCACCAAGGTCGCGCTGGCATGAGAACTATCGACTTGATAAGAGGCATTGGTGCCAGTACCATCGATTGAACTGCCCGACACTGAGACCTGATTCTTTAAGCTGCTGCCGACATTACCGGTTACCTCGGTCGTATAAACGATCAGATATAACTTGCCGTCTGTAGGGGTAAAGGTCAACAGGCGCGAATCTTTATCATACGAGATCCTGTTCTGCAACTGCTCCGTGGCTAACACATTTCCTCCTGAGGTTGGAAATGCTCCATTTATCATCTGATCATACTCTGTGATATGGAAAGCGGTAAGATCCAGGGAGCCGTTCCGTTCAAAAGGCAGTTCAAGTCCTACGGGTATTTTATCCGTGATTTTTATATTTTTAAAATCCGGCAAATCATAGGGATTAAATTTAATTGTCCACTCCAGTGGTTCTTTGCCTGTATTTACATTTTTAATCAGGAATTGCGTTGATACTTGAACTGATGTTGTTGTTCCTGGATTCCAGTTATTATCACCTTCTGCAGTCATCTTGACCGTGTTTGCCGCGGTCTGATACGGATCGGTTCTTCCATTTGTATATGATGTCTCCAGATATTTTAAATACTGGTCGTCAGAGAGCTGCGCCTTTACTAAAATGTAGTAAGCTTTATCCAGTTTCTTGAACACAAATGCTGCACTTTGGCCTGATATGTCAATGCTTTCTATTATATCAGAAGCATCCATGACCAGAGTATTGTTACTGGTATAAAGCTGATACTTCACGTCAGAGCCAATGTCAACAAACGACCAGCCAACGGGTAATATATCTGTCACTGTCACCTTGCCCAGTTTTCCGTTTTCAATTTCTGCACCGGTCAGGTCGTAGCCTTCCGTATTAATGTTCAGGCGAAATACTGCTGTCTTATCCAGTGAATTAAAGCCGTTTCCGCTATCGCCAACCGTATCTGTTTCAGCTTTAAGTACCTGCTTGCTTAAAACGCTGCTGTTGTAAGTGGTTCCGGCATTTCCGTCATCTAAATATACTGTCCCATAATACAGGGAAGCAGTATTGCTAATATATTTGCCTGTATTTGCAGCAAAGATGTTCGGATCCAGGACCTGTGATTTGAAGTTGTAAGTGTATGCCTTATCGGTATTAAACCCACTGACTACAAGAAGGTCACCGACACGGGCAGAGCCTGCCGTAACTGGCTGGATGGTAAAATTCAGACCATTCTTAGCCCAGTTTTCATTCTCAGTCCTGCTTTCATTAACAACTTTCTGACCATACTTTGGTGCAAGCTTTTTATATTCTCCGCCAACCAAAGTATTTAGGTTTGTGCTGTCCAGGTTTACAGAGTTACCGTAAATCAAAAGGTCGTATACTTTAATACTTGCAGGGTCATGAAAGCCTGATTGATTTTTTAAGTCAACGGTTGCCGTCCATTCGATTTGGCGTAAGGCGTAATTCGTTGACGCATGACCTTTCGTAAGGCTGTCAATACCAATACCTACATCGGCGGAATCCGAAAAGGTTCCATTTGGCATTCCGGTCCAGGTCAGGGACGCGTTGTTTCGATAGGTTTTGACTGCTCCTACATATGCATCATTTGCAACATCACATACAATCGTCAGCCGAACTTTCTTGCTGGTAGTTCCGGTCAGCGTATACTGTCCGCTTCCGGGTTCAGCCGTATAGGTGGGTACATCGGTCAGCCCTTCGCCCGTAGTCAGCTCTGTCCATGTGTCTGCCGCTGATTCATATTCCCATTTCGCTGACTTCCAGCTTAATCCTGCAGGGCTGGTGGGAAGATTATCAGTGATGGTCAAGTCCTGTAAGGGTATCTGATCTTGATTAACCGTGATAGTCCAAGTAATCGTGCGGTCATTGGGGTTATATGTACCTCCGCTCAGTCCGTCTCCCGGCTTCCCCTCTTTTTTTATCAGAGTTTTTTTCTGAATGTTAATCGGGACTGTATTTGTATTTACCAGCGTATCTTCTCCGAACGCTGCGGTATTGCTGATCGTACCGCCCTTAATCAGCATATCCGCAGGAATCTTCGTGCGAAAGGTGATGATCTGTTCTCCTTCCACATCTCCAAATTCATAGGATAATAGATTACCAGCATCAGGAATGACCTTAGGACTTGGCTCACTGCCATTGATCATAAACGAATCTTCCACATACTCACCAACATTCGTCAGATTATCCTGGAATTTATAACCAAGTAAAGAAATGTCATTGTCCTTCTTTGCATTTACTTTGACAGTCCATTCAATTTGTGTCTTGTCATCGGAAAGCCGGCCGGTTTTTATCTGGGTCTGTGTAATTGGAATCTCCGGTGCCTTGACCGTAAATTCCTTTCCTAAAATATAAACATTGTTTTTTGGGTTTTCTTCCGTTACGTCTGTGCCGGTGTATTTCATTGTGGCACCGAATTCACAGCTGACATTCGATATGCCGGGATCTTTAAGTGTATCACCATTAAAGTCGATCCTTGCTTGATTATTCTCGAAAGTAAGTGTTCCTACCTTTTCTCCATTAAACGTTAAATGAAGTGTTGGTGAACCTACTATTGTTATGCTGTCATCCAGCTTCAGAATTGCAAAGTCTCCATAGCTAACGCACTGGTCAGGATCGATTATGCCATCTCCCTCTACCGGTACATCAAAAGAACCTTCTGCTGTAAAATTCTGCCCGGCAATGATTTCTGTGACAGATGAACCATTCTGCTTGATTGATATGGTTAAATTGCCAAGCAATTCTGTTACATCCTTTGGTACCATATCCATAAATTCCGGCAGAAGACTTACTATGCCAGAAGGTGCGGAAGCGTTGGAATCTGTGGCTGTGGCTGGTTCGTTTACCTGTTTTTCAGCCAATTCTTCTGGCTCATCCGGGGTATCGGCTTTTTCCTCTTCCCCAGAAGAATCCGGCTTATGCGCCTGACTGCCGGTAGCGACATTGTCGTGATTACTGATTTCGATTACACTGTCAGAACTGTCATTCAATGGATCCAGTCCTTCGGCCCAAACATTGTTTAGCGGCGAAAACACGTTCAGCACCATCATTAGTACCAACAGCCAGCTTACCAGCCGTCTTTGTTTTCTTATTTTCAATCTCATTCCTCCTTTTGTTACTGCCTTTCATCTGATTTCAGGCATATGCCTGAGAATTACGGCTTTATATTTGTAGTAATTCTTCCGCTGATCGACTTTAGCGTAAAGAATCCTATGAAGATTATATAAAGCTGCGTTATCTGACGCTTGAAAGTTTTAAAAAAAAGTTACGGGAAAATAGTTAAGAATGAAAAAATATGTAACATTATTTTCCAAAATAGGAAAAGAAGGCATAACAGGTTACACCGAAATAGACAAAAGAGAAAAATCATGTTACAATATTTTCCAGAATATGAAATAGTGGGGGAGCAAGAGATGAAAACCGGTAAATTGCTGGAAGAGCTGATCGTTATTGCACAAACGCCGAAAACAGACTTTGCAATCAGCATGAATATGACTCCTAGCGGATTAAGTAAGATCCTAAAAGGAGGAAGGCTGCCTTTTTTAAAGGAAAAGAGAGCATTCAGCAGGCAGGCTGCTGCCTATTTTGCCGAGATTCTGTATGGTCATGGCTGTTATTTAAAATTTATTCATATCTTTCCGGTCATATATAATTTCAGTTCCAGGTATGAACTGGAAATGTTTTTAGCCTATGCCATAGAATATGCTTTTGATAAAGATTTTGACGAGGAGAACAATGGAAATCTGGGCTATCCGGACAGGGAAGCCAGTTTTCTGGGGAAAAAGACCATTCTGAACATGTTTTGTGTGCTTGTTTCCGATCATATCATGGAAAATCATGATATTCCCCTTGAGTTTTACAGTACCCTTTCTTTTTTTGACCAGTCATATTCCGATATTTTCCAAAGGATTAAAGTATCAGGCTCACGGAAGCGGGAAAAAGCCGCCTTTAACCACTATTTTGATATGTCCGTGATTGAGGAGTCAGCCATCGAACATAATACCGATATTCTTTCCACCATAGTCGGAGCACAGGAGTATGTAGACTTAAATTTATGGCAAATCACAAAGGAAATGAATTGCACCTTTTTACTTTTAAAGGGGCAATTTCTTATGATCTTCAGTCTGCAGCTGGATGGGATGCCCCTTATGACCTTTGTCAGCCATAAAGGCTATTTAAACGTCTTCTATAATTCACTTGTAAAGAAGGAGGCTAAGAAAATAAGTTATAGCGGAAGGGAAGCAGTAACTGCTTTAGAAGCAGATTCATTGATTCTGACCAGGCTTATGGACATGCATGTGGAAGCCGTATATAATTTCATATCCATTGGTTATTTAATCGGAGAAAAGGATCTGGAGCCTGTGAACGGCAGGGCGGTCTCAAAAAGAGCCATTCTGGAACTTTTTCATAGAATACTGGATAAGGAAACCACTTTTTTCGTGACTGTGGATGCGATGATTGGTTTTTGCTCTACGGGAAAAGCGATTGTACCTCTTTTTGGCGTCGTAGACTTTCCGCCCGAGGAGCGTATCCCATACCTACAAAGGTTTAATACCTTTATTAATGATAAAAGTTCTGATAAAGTCAGGATCGTGAACAGTGAACAGCCGAAAGCGGCAGTATTCTGTTTACAGGGGCTAAATCTGATTTACACGATTGATCATGATTATAAAACTGAAAAAATCCATTGCTTTGAAACGGATCTTTTTAATATGATTTTAAGCAGGGAAACATCAGAAAGTACGATGAAATTACTGGATTTCAGCCCTGACTTATGGCTGGCGTATCTTGATGAGATGTCCGGGAACCTTGGCAGATCTGCTTTATAAAAATATATAGGAGGTTATAAGGCTAGGGTATAAAGCCTGGAACACATTTTGGAGGCTGCTGAAGATATTATGAAACGGGATAAAATTACCGCGGTAATCATGGAGGTGTAGTCTCTCTTTGCTGATGTCAAAAATTTAGAATTATTAATGTTCAAAAAACCGGTGCCAGGATTTGAGTCCTGACACCGGTTTTTAATTAAAAAATCAATATTCTGGCTTATCCTTGGTATTCTGACACTTTTACCTGAAGTACGTGACCCCGAAATTTGATGAAGTATCTGGTGAATATGTAATTCATTTCTGTTTTCTTTAACGTTATTGCAAGAATAAGATAAGAATTTTATAGCAGAAAAGGGCGGCGAAACCGACAAGCCAAAGACTGCTTACCGCCACGGGAACAGTGGTGTAGTTTGGAGCAAAAAGACTGCTGTTTATCCATTTATCAATACAAATTGAGAAAAATGGGATAGAGTAATAAAAAAAACTTATCGGCCAAAACATGCCGCAGCAACGAATTACTCCAGTCAGTCTGGCTCTCACTTTTCGACGTACTTCAATCCATCTATTGGAGCCTGAATATGGTAAACGGAGCTAAAAACGAAAAAGAATCGGTTCTCCGTGTAGAAATTTATACACTGCTTTCAGACTGACAGAAGAAAATCCAACAAACACAGATACGAAAGAGGAGAAGGATTGTATGGTAAAAAATGAAGAAATACAGGACATCTGCAGCGCTATGACTGTAACGGACCGCATCAGCACAATGCTGATTTGCTTTCATGGAAAAGAAGGGGAAGATTTTTATGGTGAAATCCTTAACTGTTACATAGAAAAGCCTGTCTGCTTTTTTGGTATCGGTGATCTGATTCTTAAATTAGATGAAATGTGCGACTGGATCGGTACCCCTCAACCAGCTATGGAGCCAAGGTTTCTTAATAAAAAAATGGCTGAGCAGTATGCGCTCAGGACCAGGAGAAAAAATAGAATACCAGAAAAGGCCAGTATTCAGCTGCAGAACAGTATGGTTTTGTATTCACAGGCCAGTCGGGCGAAGAACACGCTCTTAATCAAAATAGAGTTTCGTCAGAATGCCAGCATGCAGGGAAGAGTGATCGGAAAAATAACATCACAAAAGTATATAAGCTTCCGAAGCGCTTTGGAACTGATGCGTATGTTAAAAGAAATTGCCATTAAGACAGAGAGCACTTATTGATAAGGCAGTTGCTAATCAGTGCATTTATGGAATGCTGCCCTCATTCTGAAATCCCCTGCATCAGCGGTTAATCCAGATGCAGGGGATTTTGTCTAATATCCTTACGTCTTAACATCAAACATAATTCTTTCGCGGTCATCTGTTTTCCCCCATATTCCGGGATTTTCCAGGATTTCTTTATCCGGCTTCATTGCTGTCATGTGGTACATCCTGCACCAGGGTATCGGTAAAAATACATATGGAAAATGATGCGAAATGTGTTACAATGGCAGAAGCGGAAATAGGAAATCTGCGCAGAAAACGTTTCACCATAGGAGAGGAAGACATGAAAGAAAAAAAGTCAATGATAAATGTTATGATCGATGGGATCTCAGGAATTTTCCTGCCTATTATCAATCTGTTAAGCGCGGCAGGAATATTAAAAGGCATATTGACTATTCTCACCGCATCTAATATTGTGTCAGGAACAAGTGAGACTTTTCTGGTGTTGAATGCCATGGCAGACAGCCTGTTTTATTTTCTGCCTATGGTACTGGCATTTACCGCGGCAAAAAAATTTGGCTGCGACCCATTTACTGCAGTGGTCATCGGCGGAGTGCTTTTGTATCCTTCCCTAACTAAAGTATTTGAGGCTGGCACTAACATAACTTTTGCCGGAATTCCCATGAAGGCCGTTATATATCATTCCGGTGTAATCCCCATCATCCTGGCGGTGGGACTTCTTGTATATGTGGAACGGTTGGTAAATAAAATACTGCCGGATCTGATAAAAGGTTTTTTTGCCCCCTTGATCTGTATTGTGGCCGTTGGACTGGTCACATTGTTTGTATTCGGGCCAATCGGGAACGTAATAGGAGACGGTCTGGCTGCGGCTTATGAATTTGTATATCAGATCAGCCCAATGATTGCCGGTGCAATATTAGGAGCGGTGATCCAGCCGATGGTCATATTTGGTTTTCACTGGAGTTTTGTACTGGTCGCGATGAATAATATCTCTGTAAAAGGTTCTGATACCATACTGGCTTTGATCGGACCGGCAGTATTTGCCCAGGCTGGTGCGGCACTTGCGGTGTGTTTGAGAAGCAAGGATAAAAAGTTCCGGTCCCTCTGCTTATCCGCCGTAGTGTCCGCATGTTTCGGAGTTACAGAACCGGCCATGTTCGGCGTAAACCTGCCGTTAAAAAAGCCCATGATTGCAGTATGCATCGGCGGTGGGGCAGGAGGAGCCATAGCGGGATTTTCGGGAGCTCAGGCAATGACCTTTGCTTTTCCAAGTTTGATTACATTACCTGTTTTTCTGGGAAGGGGATTTGGGCTGTTTGTTATGAGCTGCTTTGCCGGGTTTTTAACGTCATTTTTGCTGACGTTATTCCAGCCGGGGATAGCTTATGACGGAATCGCTTCCGAAGCCACCTGTTAAAGGGGAAGAGATCTGACGTTTCATATCCATATTTATATTCGAATTCATAAAAAAATCACAATTTATCTGATGAAATTTAAGGTTTGTTTCAGCTTTGCATGGTAAAAAAGAAGCAGATAAAAAATTTGATTTAACATAGAATGAGGAGGAATTTATATGTATATGTTAAAAAGGTCTGCTGCTTTTATTACAGCAGCTATTTTGTCAGTGGTTCCAATTACGGCGTTGGCGGCAACGGGAACCCAGATCAGCAGTGTTTCGCTTTACATATCATCGGAGATTGAGGCCGGAGAAAGCGGCAGTGATGTAACGGTCACTTCCAGTTCCAGCAAATTCAGCATTGACGATGTTGAGGTTACAAATCAACCGGATGAAGAATGGAAGGATGGAAATAAGCCCAAATTAAAGGTTACTTTAGAAGCAGAAGACGATTATTACTTTGCCTCTGGTTTTTCCAAAAGCAGCGTAAGCCTTAGCGGTTCTGACGGGACGGTCAGTTCTGTCAGCCGGAGCAGCAGTGAACTGATTGTCTATATAACGCTGGATGCTTTGGAGGATGATGAAAGCGACCATGAGCTGGCAGTGAATAACTTAGAGTGGGATGAAGAAAACGGAACAGGCTCCTGGGATGAATGTGAGGATGCCAATAAATATGAGGTGCGCCTTTACAGGGGTAGCAATGCAGTAACTTCCGTGCTTACGACCACTTATACCAGCTATGATTTTTCAAGCTATATGACGAATAGCGGAAATTATTCCTTCAAAGTGCGTGGAGTATACAACTCATCCAATAAAGGCAGTTGGGAAGAATCTGACAGCTGGTATGTATCAGCTGATGTGGCTGAGGAGATCAGTTCTAAAAGCTCAAGCGGCGTTTCTGGGCCGGGAAGCAGCACAGGAACAGGCGCATGGCTGAAGGACAGCACAGGCTGGTGGTATTGTAATGCGGACAAAAGCTATACCATCAGCAACTGGCAGTATATTGATGATTGCTGGTATTATTTTAACGGGTCCGGATATATGGTTACAGGCTGGGTCAATTGGAACTCCATATGGTATTATTGCGGAGAAAGCGGGGCTATGCTTATAAACACTATAACGCCGGACGAGTATGAGGTAGGAAGCGACGGGGCGTGGATCCAGTCATAAAACAGATAGAATACTGCAAAGAGAAAAAAGGACAGGAGTGTTATATTCCTGTCCTTTTGCATGTTATTTCCTAACACTGCGTGTGTCAGTGTATCCGCACCATCTCGTTGGTCCACACTGCCGCCAGATTTACCGCGCCCCGGAAACCGGCAAGGGGAGGCTCATAGGCATGGCGCCAGATGTGGTCAGGTACTGCGATCTGCAGGCTCTGGTCTCTTTTCGCCATTTGAAGCAGTTCACCGCTGCCCATAAGAAAACCCTTTGAACCGCTTGCAACCCTCTCTTTGGCGGAGTCATCCAGATAGGCTATATCTCCACCTGCCATTTCGGGGCAATCACAATAACATTCGGCTCGTGAAAATCCAAAACATTCTTTTCCGTATTCTGCAATTCCAGGCACTACATCGGCATGTCCGGCAAGAACCAGCTTATTATCTTCTCTGTGGACACGGAGGAAGCGGGCCAGTACCGTCTGCATTGGCGCAATTTGCTCCAGTGCATTTTCTTTTTCCCGGCGGATAAACGACTTGTCTGCCTGCCTGCCGCTTATGGCTGCCCCATCCTCCAGCCAGTCAAGGGTTCCCTGGATTCCATAGGGGCGTGCCGTTAAATAAGGCGTGCCAAAGCGTTCCTGAAGATATTTCGCGGCGGCTTCTCCCTCCCTTCGGATGACAAAGTTCAAATGAGCCGCGCCCAATGTTTCCAATTGGGAGATGCTTGTTCCGGAAGTCATAGTACACAAATGCTTCATTCCCAAGGCACCTGACGCCAGCCTGGCGATCTCGGCGGCATCCGCATGATAACGAAACATGTCCGCACAGGAGCCGATGATGTTAAAGGAGGGCCGTTCCGTTTGCTGCACTTCCTTTGGTAAGGTTTTGCAGAGCTCCAAAAGGGTAAATTCCACCCCCTTGTGTCCGCAGACATCAAATCCACCTGCAGTTACCGGGATCAGGCGCGTATCGGGAAATTGGGGCGACAGCTCCTGAGCCAGTGCTTTTAAGTCAATTCCAATTACCTCAGGCACGGAGGAGGGCAGCAGGAAGATCGTTTTTATGCCCTGATTTTCTGATACCCACTCCACCGCACGTGTCAGCCGGCTGGTATCCCCCATGGCAATATCGGTTTCTCCGATATGGGTGGAATAGAGCTTTCCGCCAAAGGAACCCATCCGGTGAAGGAAGGTCCTTCCATAGGCCATATGCCCCATGCAGCCAAATTCTATTACGGCCGACTGGGCGATGCCGGATAAACACCAAAGTGCGCCCATCCGCCCTGACAGGGGCGGTGCTGTTTTATACAGTCCCATTGGTCCGTTCCTCCTTTCCTATCCTAAGCGCCCTGGTCATGCGACTGAGCAGGTTAATGGTCCTTTCATACCCAATGTGACCGTATAGGTCCAGCACGGGCACACTGGGCGGATTGTTCCGGCCCCTGCCGCCCCAATCACCCATCACCAGATCCGGGCGCAATTCCTCAATGATCTGCCTGTCGGCCTGTTCGTTAAGCATCAGGCAGATGATAGGATTTATATCCTGCCCGGTCAGCACTTCTTTCCAGCGTGTGTCCGAGGGATAAAACTCCGCCATGTGTATCATGATGGGGGACATTCCCAGGTCCGATAAATAAGCCGATAAGGGCAGCGGCTGAACCGTGCCCAGGTTTGCGCTGATATACTGCAGGGCTTTTAACTGGGCAGCTGCCGCTTTCTGTGCTCTTTTCCCTTCTTTTTTCTGTTCTGCAAACTCATGTGCCATCTCTAAGTCCAAATGCTGCCCGATCTGTGAATAAATGCTTTCTATCTCCCGGACATTGTACACATCGTGGAGGCTGACAAAGGGGATGTCATGCTCTTTCGCCATCCATTGGGCGAGAGAATCCATAAACGGGGAGAGGACGAGATTCAGTCTTGCGTCTCCGGAGGATATAAAGTCATCCAGCGAGGAATCAGGTGCCAAAAACCGCAGGGGCACGCCCTGATGTTCCAGAAATGAAATCAGATGAGGCATGGGAACATGCTCCTCTAAGGCACTGCGGCCAAGGATATTGACGGTCGTTCCCTTACTGATGGATTTTTCAATGGTCTTTCCCAATGCCAGAAGGGTTTTCCAATATCCTGGCTCGTAGCCGCCGCATTTAAAATTTCCAAAAGGAAGGTGGATGAGCATTGCTTTTACCTCTGGCTGCATCTCAACGCAGATGCTTTCCATGTCAAGGCCGATGAGTTCCGGCACACAGGTGGAAAGGAGCAATATAAGCCTTGCACCGGCTTGATCCATTTCCCGGATGGCCTCCATCAGCCCTTTTCGGAATCCAAATACCACCTCTTTGCTGTCCAGGACGTAATTCCAATGCAAAGCCTCCTCCCCATAAGGGGATGAAAGGGGGACGTTGCGGCTGTAGTACCCGCATTCGGCAGTGCCGATCAGGAGTGTAGACACACCTCTTATGTTAGCGGCCAGTGCCAGTGCCGTGTGCATAGGGCAGTGGACGCCGGGATAGGCAGCAGGTGTCAGCTGGCGGACGGCAGTCATGCTCCTGACAGCTGACAGGCATTTTAAATGTTTGATATCGTTCATGACAGACCTCCTTCCAGAAGCAGACGGGCCAGGTCCTGATACCTCTTTGCCATATGGCTGTCAGGAAATGCCTCCACTACAGTTTTCCCCTGTTCTTCCGAACGCTGCACATGGGGATCCCGGGGGATATGAAAAAGGACGGAAGCGTCTATTTCATCGGCGGCTTTTTGTACAAGCCCTTCTTCGCCCTCAAAGTTTTTTGCGTTGAAAATCAGACCCCTAAGGCCGGCATAGCCTCTGGGCGCAAAGCTCTTGACCGCTTGTGCGATGTTGGCGGCGGCGTAAAGACTCATCATTTCCCCGGAAGTGACAATGCACACTTCGTCTGCGTAGCCGCCTCGGATGGGCATGGCAAATCCTCCGCAAACTACGTCACCTAATACGTCATACAGCACGACATCAGGAGAAAAAACAGCATAGGCATCTAACTCTTCCAGCGTTTCAAATGCAGTAATGATGCCCCGGCCGGCACAGCCTACGCCTGGAACCGGCCCGCCGGATTCTACACATAAAACACCGGTCTCGCTTTTGAACACGATATCGTCCAGCTCTACATCTCCCTTATCCCGCAAAGTGTCCAGCACGGTGGGGATGTTTTTCCCGCCTGTTAAGTTACGGGTGGAATCTGCTTTGGGGTCGCAGCCGATCTGCAGTACGGTGAGCCCCAGTTTTGCCATGGCAGCAGATAGGTTGGAAACCGTAGTTGACTTCCCAATGCCGCCTTTTCCATAAATAGCAATTCGTTTCATAGTATTAACCTCCCTTAGTCAATCAAATGGTATGAGATGCAGGCAGGCCTGCCGGTTCGTGGGTCGGCGGCTATTTCTGCATCGATATGAAAGGTTTCCCGCAAAACCCCGGGCGTCATGATTTCCTCCGGCGTACCCTGCGCTACAATGCTTCCGCCCCGGATGGCCACGAGAAAATCTGAAAAGCGTGAGGCAAGGTTTAAGTCATGGAGCACCATGGCAATGGTACAATTCCGTTCCCTGTTAAGCGTTTCTAACAGTTCCAGAACCTCGAGCTGATAGGCCATGTCTAAGTAGGTGGTGGGCTCGTCAAGCAAAATTAAGTCGGTCTCCTGGGCGAGAGCCATGGCGATCCACACCCTCTGCCGCTGCCCGCCGGAGAGGGCATCAACCGCTGCTGTTTCTAAACCGGTGAGCCGGGTCACCTCCATCGCCCATGTGATCTTGTCCTCATCCTCTTTCTTTTCCTTGCCCAAACCATGACGGCGGGGAAAGCGTCCATAGGATACAAGCTCCCTCACGGTCAGACCTGCAGGTGCAGTGGGCGTTTGAGGTAATATGGACATCCGCTTTGCCACCTCTCTTGTGGGAAGGGCCTGGATGTCACTGCCATTAAGAAGCACCCAGCCCTTTTGCGGCTTAAGAATGCGGCCGGCCGCCTTTAATATGGTGGATTTTCCGCAGCCATTGGGCCCTATGAGGGAAGTGACTTTTCCATGGGGAATCATTAAATCCAGACAGTCCACCACCCGATGCCCGTCATAGGCCAGCCTTAATTCTCTTGTTGCTATTGCGTTCATTTTATCGCCTCATTTCTTTTTCCCGCCTGGAAAGCAGGTATATAAAGTACGGTGCACCGATTATGGATACCACCACACCAGTGGGCAGTGATGACGGCTGGATGACAACCCGGGCAATGGTATCAGCTGCCGATACCAGCAGTGCTCCCAGAAGAGCACATACGGGCAGGGCAATGCCATGCCCCGGCCCTACGATACGGCGGGTGATGTGGGGAGCCATAAGCCCAACAAAGCTGATGCTGCCGCTTACCGAGACACAGGCGCCTGCTAAGGCTGCCGCCATGAGCAGAAGCTTTCTCCGCTCCTTGTTCACAGAAACGCCAAGGCCGGCAGCGGTTTCATCCCCAAGACCCATAACATCTAAGATCCCTGCTTTGTATAAGGAGGCAGGAAGCAGGATACACAGCCAGGGCAGAAGGGCGAGTACAAATGTCCAGTTGGCTCCCCAGATGCTTCCTGTCTGCCATGAGGAAACAAAGGCGTATTGGGTGTCGTCAAGCTTAACCACCAGCAGGGTGGTCAGGGCGGATAACCCTGCCTGGATCGCGATTCCGGTCATCACCATGGATACAGGCGACGTACCTGCTCCTTTTTTGCAGGAAAGGAAATAGACTAAAACTGCCGCAGCACCTGCCCCAAATAGCGCCAGAACAGGAAGCGTGAAAACGGCAAGCGGTGACCGGGGGCCAACGAAAAGTACATAAAGCACCACCATAAGCCCTGCGCCTGAATGGATGCCTAAAAGCCCAGGATCTGCCAGAGGATTTTTTGTGATCCCCTGTAAGAGACAGCCGGATACCGCCAGTCCGGCCCCTACCAGCATGGAAAGGACTATACGGGGAAGGCGGAAGGAGAACAGGATTAAATTCTCTTTTTCCCTGCCGCCGCCCATTATGGCGTGGAGGATGTCTGACGGGGATAGCTTGCTGTAGCCGGTGTTCAGACTGATAAGCCCGGACAGGATAAGAAGCACAATACATGTTCCTATTACCATCGTATTTCGCACCGCGGTTTTTCTTTTGAAAAGGTTTGTTTCTTTCTGCGTCATTTAAGCATTCCTCCTTGTTTTCTGCGACAGATATAGAAAGAAGGGAACGCCGATGAGGGATGTGATCACACCCAAGGGAACCTCAAATGGCGGGTTTACCGTCCTTGCGCCTAAATCTGCCAGAACCAGCAGCAAGGCTCCCAGAACAGCTGCGGAGGGGATTATTTTCTTATAGTCCACTCCCACGAGAAACCGGGCTCCATGGGGGATGATGAGCCCCACAAAGGAAACGGATCCTACCACCGATACAGAAATACCTGCCAACGCAAGTACTACAAGTGTGCAGAGACAATGGACAAGGGCCGTGTTAAGTCCAAGCCCTGTGGCAACATCCTCGCCCATATTCAGTATGGATACATAGGGGGAAAGCAAAAACGCGCACAGCAGGGCAGCCGAAACCACAGGTGCAAGAATATAAAACTGCTGCCATGTTACGCTGGCCACTCCCCCTACAGTCCAAAACAGCACGTCCCTGCCTGCCTCAAAGCCCAGGGCGATTCCCTGGCTCAGTGCCGTTAAAAGTGTACTGATTGCAGCGCCGGCCAGCACCAGGTCCATAGGATTCCTTCCGCCTTTGTGGGATGCGGCAATTCCGTTAATCAGAAGGGCGCCAAGGGCCGCACCCAGGAAGGAAAAAACAATCAGCATGCCATAGCTTATCCCCGGCATAAATGCAAAGCACAATGCAATGGCAAAACCTGCTCCTGCATTGATCCCCATAAGCCCTGAGTCGGCCATGGGATTGCGGGTGGTTCCCTGCATAATTGCACCAGCCACGGCAAGAGCCGCGCCGATCAACCCGCTGATGAGCACTCTGGGCAGCCGTAAGTCTATGACCATAAGGTGCTGGGGGTTCCTGCTGTCAAAATGAGTGAAAGCGTTAACAACAGTATCCATAGAAATGTTTGCAGTGCCCCGCGTAATGGAAAAACAAAGAAGAAGCATTAATACAATCATGCCGGCAGTAATGAGTGGACGCAGCGGGATAACACGACTGGGGCTGCTGCTTTTAATGGGTTTGTGTTTATGGATCATCATTTGATCGCCCGAACCAGCTTTTTGGCAGTTAACTCCATGGCTAAGGGACCAAAGGTATTAAGGGAGTCATCAAAATAAAGTACATTGCCATTTTTTACGGCGCTCATATTCATCCAGACCGATGAAGCTTCCTGGGATTTTACAAAACCTTTGGCAGTATCAATATAGTCCATGAAGATGATGTAATCCGGGTCCATTTCCGCCACTGCTTCCAGGGAGAAGGTTTCATAACCAAAGGTGTATCCTTTGGGCGGAGTGATGCCGAAAGCATCGTAATAGCTGCGGCTGCCCCGGGCAACAAATGCCTTGCCGCCGCTGGTGCGGAAAATAGCAACGGTTTTATCCTGCTGACTCAACACTTCACGGGCTGACGCTATGGCTTCCTCTGTTTCCCTGATGATTTTCCCGGCCGCATCTTCCTTGCCCACGATTTCTCCACAGGCACGGGTCTGGTTCTGCCATGTGTCACTATAATCCAACAGTACCACAGGAGCGATCTGATTTAACTGGTCATATATTTCGTCCAGACCTGTGTGCCCGGCAAAGGTTACGATCATATCAGGTTTCGCTTCCAGAACCGCTTCCAGATTGATTTCCCGTGCACTTCCAAGATCCATGATTTCTGCGGTTCCGTCATAGGGAATCAGTGTTTCATAGGTTTCCAAGGCCTTCTGTGCCGTTCCTGCCGAAGCCCCTGCCGAGGCGGTAACCGGAGTGCCCAGTGCAAAAAAGTATTCCAGATAGTTGGAATGGAGAATGGCAATGCGCTTAGGCTGGCTGGCCAGGGTGATATTATGACCGCCGGCATCCATTATGGTGCGCGGCCACGAAGAATCTTCAGAAGTGTCCGGCAGCTGCGCTTTTCCGGATTCTTGTGTACCAGTGCTTTCTGTTGGTACCGGGTTTGCCGGCTGCTGTTCCTTTGAACAGGCGGATAACAGTCCGGCCGTTAAAAGCAGTGTAAATAAAATAGAGATTTGTTTTTTCAATGTAGTACCTCCTGAATTATTAGTTAGATAAAACTAACTCCTGGTTAATATATCAAACCACGATGCTTATGTGAATGGCTTTATCCGCAATTTATATGGACATATCCTGAATTGTAGCTGGCAGCACAAAAAAACACCCATGGAAAAACATGGGCGTTTCCTTGTGCCGGCGGCTTATTCTTCCCTGAATTTGCTTGGAGGCACTCCAAAATGTCTCTTAAATATGCGGCTAAAATACAGCGCATCCGGGTAGCCTGTCTGCTCCCCTATGGTTCCTATGGGAATGGAGGTTGTAACAAGCAGCTCCCGGGCGCGGTTTAAACGGTACGTCCGTAAGTAATCTGCCGGCCCCATGCCTGCATACTTTTGAAAAACATAAAACAAACGGTTTTCATTAACTTCGTTTTGCATGGCCAGTGAATTTACGGTTAAACCATCCATGTAGTGGGTATGGATGTACTCCGATACCGATTCAAAAAGCTCCTGTGCGCCGTACCTCGTTTGGTTCCTGACACACAAGAACGTCTCCTCCAGCACCCGGCGGAACAAGGTTTCCGTTTGAAAGACCGCAAGACCGCCGGGCCGGTTAGACGTTGCGTACAAATGATGAAGCATATCGTACAGCTGGGGGCTTTGTCCGACGGTTAAGCTGAAATGGGTATTCTTTAGTTTCATGTGAGGTGATTCGCTGTAAGTTTCATAAAGAACAGAAACGAATTCCCAGTCTTCGTCTCCAATGACACGCTTGCGCATGGCGGTGTTGGCCGAACCATGGATAACAACTCCTGGTTTGATAAAATATGGCGTATCGTTAAACTGGTATTCCGCGCAGCCGGAAAGCGGGAATATAAACCCCGGATAAGAAGCGGTTCTTTGTATGCCCTTACTACCGGCTGGTATTTTATAACGGTATACCCCTTGTACTCGAAAAAGTGTGGCTGCATAATGCTCCACAATCGTATTTAGTTCCATTGCCATGGCTCCACATCACATTCCTTAGATAATGAAAGTATTGATAGTATCATATAGAAAGGTCCTCTGTCACAAAACCTTACCGTATCATCATACCACAGGTCCTCTGCCATGAAAAAGGAATTCACAGAAATATCACGGATTTAACCGTATTTTTTAAGGTTCCTTTCAGTTGAAGATGATAGGATATAGCACATAGAAAAGAAAAGGAGGCAGTGGCAATGGTACAGGAAATCTTTAAACGATATGAAAAAAAATACCTCTTGGCTCCTGAACAATATCAGGGATTGATGAGAGAACTGGTTAAGCGGATGTCCGCGGATAGTTACGGAAAACATACAATATCTAATATTTATTTTGATACCAGAGATTTTGAGCTTATCCGTCATTCGGCTGAAAAGCCGGATTACAAGGAAAAGGTCCGGCTTCGGGCATATGGGAAACCAGAGGAAGAAAGTACGGTCTACGCAGAATTAAAAAAGAAGTATGACGGGGTCGTTTATAAGCGTAGAATACCGCTGATCATGGCAGAGGCCAGAAAATTTCTTTATTATGGCATATATCCCAAAGAGGACAGCCAGGTTCTTAAGGAGATCGATTATGTTATGAGGCTGTATGATTTAAAACCTATGGCCTTTGTTGCTTATGACAGGACCGCCTTTTTTGAAAATGAAAACAGGGAACTGAGAGTCACATTTGACCGGAACATACGGTGCAGAAACAGGGAACTTGATCTGTTAAAAGGGGACTATGGAACATGTATTTTAACTGAGAACCAGATTCTGATGGAGGTTAAAATTCCCGGGGCAATGCCCGTATGGATGAGCCGCATGTTTTCCCGGCTTGAGATCTATCCGGTATCCTTTTCAAAATATGGCATGTACTATAAAGGGATATTATATAAAAACCAGATTTCGGAAGGGGGGATTTTTTGTGCTTGACAGTATTTTAACAGAAACAACCAGTTCCAGCCTGACAATCGGGCATCTGCTGGTCTGCATGCTCGTATCCCTGGGACTCGGTGTATTTCTGGCAATCCTTCATACATTCAGAAATACATACAGTAAAAATTTTATTGTAACACTGGCACTGCTTCCGGCCATAGTACAGGTGGTCATTGCCATTGTAAATGGCAATCTGGGAACAGGGGTAGCGGTAATGGGTGCCTTCAGCCTGGTCCGGTTCCGTTCTGTGCCGGGAAATTCCAGGGAAATAGGCAGTATATTTTTGGCTATGGCGGTGGGGCTTGCAGCAGGAATGGGATATTTAGGGGCGGCCGCCATAATGTCAGCAGTAATAGGAGGAGCCATGATACTTCTGGTGTCTCTTCCCCTTGGAAGGAAAGGCTGTACAAAGCGGGAGCTTAAGATCACAATACCGGAAAATCTTGATTATACCGGAATTTTTGACGACATATTTTCAAAGTATGCCAAAAGGGTACAACTGAACAGGGTCAAGACCGTAAATATGGGAAGCCTTTACGAGCTTTGTTATCAGGTGGATTTAAAAGCGGAGCAGGAAGAGAAAAAAATGCTGGACGAGATTCGATGCAGAAACGGCAATCTGCCCATCACATGCGGAAGGGTTCCGGAGAGCCGAGAGGAATTATAGAAAATTCAGGAGGAAATAAATGAATAAAAAAATAAGATGTGGACACCCAGTGAAGCGGGGCGCGCTGTTAGCAGCAGGATTTATTGGATTGGCATTCCTCACAGGCTGTCAGAAAGACAGCGGGGATACAGTTAACCAAAATGAAAGTAATGGCAGCGGGACAGAAACCGTCATTACCGGGTCAAAACAGGGATTTACCGTGGCAGGCAGCGGAGCAAAGGCTTCTGAAAACGTGGTCACCATTTCTAACCCGGGAACCTATCGGTTTAACGGCACTGTGGAAGACGGAAGGGTGGTGATCGATGCAGGAACCGAGGATGAGGTCACGGTGATCCTGGACGGTTTTTCCATTACAAGTTCGGATTTCTCCCCCATATATGGAAAGCAGTGCGGCCTTTTAACGGTTATCCTGGAAGATGGATCAGAAAACACCGTATCAGACGGTTCCTCCTACTCCTATTCAACAGCCGGGGAAAATGAACCGGATGCAGCCATATTCAGTAAGGCTGACCTTATCTTTGAAGGCGGGGGAACCTTGACTGTCAACGGAAATTATCAGGAAGGAATCAGGGGAAAAGACGATTTAACCATTCAGTCCGGCAACTATGTGATTCATTCGGTGAATGACGGGATTAAGGGAAAGGATTCCGTGGAAATAGCTGACGGGACCTTTGCCATAACCTCAGGAGGTGATGGAATCCAGGCCAGCAATGATACGGATGAGGGAAAAGGATATGTAAAAATCGGAGGCGGCAATTTTACCATCAATGCAGGAGAAAAGGGTATTAAGGCAGAGTCTCTGGTGGAAATAGCAGGAGGGGACATAACTGTGGATTCAGTGGATGATGCGGTCCACAGCAACAAAGATGTGAAAATATCATCAGGAACACTGGCTTTATCAACAGGAGACGATGCCATTCATGGAGATAACCAGGTGGAGATATCAGGCGGAACCATTGATATCACCAAAAGCTATGAAGGCCTGGAAGGTTTATGTATTGACATAACGGGAGGGGAAATTAAGGTGGTTTCCGATGATGACGGGCTGAACGCGGCAGGCGGCAATGACTCTTCGGGGAATGCCGGACAGATGGGAGACAGCGCGTCCCGCTTTACCGGGAGCGATCCTTTTGCATCGACAGAGGGAGCTTACATCCGGATCACCGGCGGCAGCTTGAGTGTAAAGGCCATGGGAGACGGTATTGATTCAAACGGAGATCTTTTTGTAGAAGGCGGCTCCATTTACGTGGAAGGGCCGGAAAGCAGCGGAAATGGAATTCTGGATTTTGACGGCACAGGAACGATTACAGGCGGAACCTTTACGGGAGTTGGCAGTGCCGGGATGTTCCAGGTATTTTCAGAAACGTCCAGCCAGCCGGTTATCGTAAAATATTATGAAGAAAAACAGGCAGCAGGAACAGCTGTGGAGGTTTTAGACGGTTCCGGAACACAGCTGGCCAAGGTTACTCCTGATAAGGCATTTTCCGTGTTGATCTTCAGCTCTCCTGATCTGGAAACGGGGAAAACTTATCAGATCCGTACAGGAGAAGATACGGCGGAAATTCAGGTGACCGGAATTGTAAATCAGTCAGGAGAAGCTTTGGAACAGGACAGAGGCGGAATCAGAGGGGGAAATGGAGCCGGTGAAAGACAGGGGAGGCCCGGAGAACTGCCTGAAGGCGATTTAGAGCCGGAAGGCGGCGGGGGAGCAAGGCCAGGCAGACCGGCGGGTGGCCCTTCTGAGAATAAGACGGATAGTAAAACGCAAAATCAATAATGCATAATGGATATAAGGAGCTTTTGCCAGGCAGCTTTTCCCTGCTCACATGGCATAGGCTCCTTCTCTATCTGCTTAAGGGAAGCGGAAAAATCCGGCATACTCTTTCTCACCAGGGGCTGAATTTATTCTTCTCCAACCCCGTGGCAATTTGGCCTGCCTGATTCTGCTTCTTTATGATCAACAAAACCTGTAAAGTGCAGCGAAAGTGGAATCCATAAAAAACTATTGAGAAAAAGACTCATTCATTCCCCCATATCATCATTGACAACGGATAACCTCCCCGATATACTGAGATGGCAATGGTTAGTTTTAACTAACTAAAAACAGGAGGATGCAATGGTTAAGAAAAAGTTGATTCAAAAAACAGTGGTACCAATATTGACAGCCGCTTGTGTACTTTCCCAGTTCGGCATAGCCTGGGCTGGCGTAACAGGCAGTTCCCAGGTAAACACAGAAGGGAGCATATATACACAAGGCGACTGGAAATATGAAAATGAAAGCTGGAAACATTATGAGGTCTCAGGAACCTTAAGCGCCGGGTGGATTAAAAAGGCGTCGGGCTGGTATTATATTCACCCGGAAAACGGTTCCATGATGACAGGATGGTTTCAGGATGAAAAGGGAATGAAATATTATCTGAACACTTCCAATGATGGTACAGAGGGCCAGATGCGCTCCGGCTGGTACCAGGATGGCGGCGGAACATGGTACTTTTTTAATACGGCCAATGATGGAATCCTTGGAGCCATGAAGACAGGGTGGCAGTGGATTGACGGTTATTGTTATTATTTTAATACTGCTGACGGAACAGACATGGGAAGGATGCTTACAGGCCAGACAACCCCGGATGGATATTTTGTGAATGGAGACGGCCGCTGGGCGGAGTCAGACGGAACTGTTCATTACGAGGCCGGCAGAGGCTTAGCCTCAGTGCCTGCAGCAGAAAGCACTAAGAAAACAGCATCTTTCGGCGGAGGAAGCAGTTCTTCTGGAAGAAGCGGTTCCTCAGGCGGAGGCAGTTCCTCAGGCGGTGGCAATTCCTCAGGCAATGAGAATCCTGGAGGCAGTCCCGGCGGGAATGAGGGCAATCATAACGAAGAAAACAACAGCCAGGAAGGTAAGGATGTTTTTGTTGATGCAGAAAAGACAAAGCTGGTAGACTTAGGCTGGATCCAGTATGCAGTTATTGCTTTCCAGGAAGGAAGTATAGACGATTATACCATAGATGTAGATGGGACAGATGTTACGGACGTATGCACAAACGTAGATGATGACGGAACTGTGGTTAAGTGGCAGACGACCTTATGGAAGCCGAATACCATCACTGTTACCAGAATTTCTGACGGCAAAGAGCAGGGCGTAAAGGTTGGAAAGGGCTCTATGGCAGAATCGCCGGAGAGAGGCAGCCTTGATTCAGCCCCCAGTGCGATCCTGACCAACGGACCTATATCTGTCTTTGACTATTGGCTGGATAATTACGATAAAGACGGCAATGTACGTGTAAGGCCTGAGAAGACTACCTTTCATTTAAGCGGAAAGAGTCAGGAGGCTTCCCCTGAGGTACCTGCCGATTATTACCTGCCGGATACCATGATTGATAAAGACGGAAAGGGCAGGATCCAGCTTAAGCTGTCCTTAAAGACTCTGGAACAGGAAAATTGGTTTGACCAGCTGAAAACCATTAAGGCTATGGATGCTGAGAACACTATTTTAAACAAGAACCTTGTTTTTACAACTGTTATCGAAACGGAATATGGAAAAACAGGAGTAATTACGATCCAGCTGCCCCAGTCCAACCTATTTACCCGTGGGCGTTATCAGCTGAACCTGTCTTCCGGATACAGCAAGGCAACCATGAACGTGCCCCTTCATCTTGTGGATAACAGGCTTTTTGCAATGAACTTAAATATTCTGAACCCGAGTCCAAAGGAGGGAGAAGACTTTGCCTTTGATATTGTGGGACCAGATGGAGAAAGCTTTGGAACAGAGATCCTGTCTCCGATTTACAGGGTGGATCTGACGATGCCGTCAGGAAAAGTAAAGTCTCTTACAAAAATAAATCAATGGTATGAGATTGGCGCCATGCTTCATATCTGCGGTACAGATACGGAAGACAATGTGATCACCGATGAAAGCGGCATATATACGGTTACGGCATATGCAAATGGCTACCAGACAATGTCTAAGAAAGTGGAAGTGGGCAGCAATTCCCAGACCAGGGCAGGTGACATTAAAATCTATGCAATGGCAGAATCTTACGGCTTTGACGCCATGTCCAGCGCTACGATTTCCATACCGGATGGCGGCGGTTCCGGAGGCTCCGGTTCTTCCGGAGGTTCAAAAATAAACGGATTCCTGATATTTGACCATGATCTGCTGGCGAACGCATTGATATTACATGAGATCAACGATGTAAATGAGGACAGCGAGGCGATCGTGCAGTGGTGGTATGACCAGAAAGCACAAGCTGTTATGGATGAAAACGCTGAAGTTTTTTATGATTTCACCCACTATTTAAATGCAGTTAAAGATGGAAAGCTGGGGACAGGAGAATATCTTTCCTTTGAAAAATATAAGGAGACCCAGACCGGAGGAGAGACTGGAAACCGCCCATACCAGATCAAGCGGGTCCTGGAAGACGGAAAATTAGGAACAGTTGAAAGCCTTATCTCAGTAGTAGGAAAAACGGCGCCTGCCCTTAAGGGTACAGAAGGAAAGCTGGGCGAGGATCTGGTGCTGACTTCTGATAAGGATGGAGACTATATTTCCAAAATAACAGCACTTTATCTGGACAATTCTGCAATCGCTCTTAGAAGTGACGATTATATTACTGCTTATAAGATCAGCGAGGCAAAGGAAAGCGTTACCCTCCTGTCAAAAACAGAAGGAGCAGGAGGCGGTATGCTGCAGCTTACGGAAGGAGAGCACAAGCTGCGCATTGTTGCAGAGGGGTATAAGGAGCAGACGGTTGTTTTACATGTGGTTAAGGAATTGGAGAAATTTAACCTTTCTATTGCTGATAATCCAGACAAGGAAGAAGCTGAGGAAACGTCAGTTTACTGCGTGGGGCAGAAGGTTTACATCAATGCTGCAGCCGATGAAGACGATGAAAGCCAGAAGAAGCTTCGCGGTGACTTTATGAAGAATTTAACTGGGATGACCCTGACCGATCCGGACGATAATACAAGGAAAGTGCTTTCCAAAGAACAGGGCGGAATATTCAGCCAGGATAATTATGAAAAAGGAGATTATTCTTTCTCCTTACAGAAAGACCTGTTTCAGAAGGCCGGGCATTATACAGTTTTAGTGACTGCTGAAGGATACACTGCCAAGACCCTGACTTTTGAAATTCTGGAAGCTGCAGGGAAACCGGTTGAGAATGAAAAACCAGCTCCTGGTGTGGAAACGACAAAATATGTAAAAGGAACTATCTGGGATCCGGCATATTACCGTGTAACCTTCGATACAACAGATGAGAAGGCAACAAAGGAGTATTTGAATGCAGATAAAACAGTTTATGTTAACGGAATTCTGTATAAAAAGACCGTATCGTTATCTACTTCCAGGCAAAATGAGTTTAAAGTATCTAAAGATATTTCCTATGGAGTTGTAAAATATCTTGACTTTACGGCAGATGGCTTTACAGAAGAAGAAAACGAAGTGGTTATTGAGGTGAATGGCTACGAGACATTTACGTTCATGGTCGAGTTATTTGATCCGGAAGAAGGTATGGAAGGAAAGAGTGCTTCCGAATCCCTTAAGGCAGAGGAAGAGGCTGCAGAAATAAAGGAAGACAAGACAGAAGTAACGAAGGAAGAACCGGAAGAAACCGGGGAAGACAAGACAGAAGAAGCTAAGGAAGAACCGGAAGAAACCGGGGAAGACAAAACAGAAGAAGTTAAGGAAGAACCGGGGAAAGCCGGGGAAGACAAAACAGAAGAAGTTAAGGAAGAACCGGGGAAAGCCGGGGAAGACAAAACAGAAGAAGTCAAGGAAGAACCGGTGGAAACTGGGGAGGGCAAGGCAGAAGATATCAAGGAAGTAACGGCTGAAGCCAAGGAGGAAGATACAAAAGAAGCTGCAGAGAGCAAAAAAGAAGAAATTCAGAAAGATACTGCAGATACCGATGCGATAGCTTCTGTCAGCCAGGGAAAAGAGCCGGAGGAAGAAAAGTAGATTGAAAAAACGGCTGATGCGGCTGTTGGAGAATAAAAATATGAATTGACAGACCGTGTAAAAGAGGGGTAAACGTTACCCCTCTTTTCTATAAATGTAAATGCATTTTTCCGCTTTTCAAAAAAGCGATACTCTGAAAAGAAATTCTCAATCATAGGATTGCCTGATATCGTAATGGCGAAACAGGGGATGGCAGCCATGTCATGTATCAGAAACGAATTGACAGAAATCTGCAGTCAAGAGTATAATCGTTTCATAACAAAAAATAAGTAATATGAATTGTAGGTAAGGAATATGGATTATATGAAAAGTAACAGCCAGCCGTTTTCCGCTGATTATGTTTTCCTTAACATCAGAAAACGTATTTTAAAGCTGGAATTAGAGCCTGGAACCAGGATCAGTGAAAATCAGATGGCGGAAGAGTATGGGGTTTCAAGAACCATCATCCGTAATGCCTTTGCAAGGCTGAATCAGCTTGGGCTTCTTACGGTGTACCCCCAGAGAGGTACTTATGTAAGCTTGATTGATCTAAAGCTCATCGGAGACCTGTTGATTTTGAGGACTGCCGTGGAGAAGGAAGAGCTTTATGAGCTGTTGTCCCAGAGGGACGAAGTGAAGATTGGAAAACTGGTAAAAGAACTGGAGGATAATTTAGAAAAACAGGAATCCTACCGGAATGTGGAGGGGTATGACCTGGAGTTTCAAAAGCTGGATTCTGCATTCCACCGGGCCATCGCAGAAAGTGTGGAACGGTATAATCTTATAAAATTGCTGGAGGATTTAATGCTCCACATTTCAAGATGGCGGAATTTCGATGTAGCACTTGGCAAAAGGATGCCCTGCCTGATCGATGAACACCGGAGGATTGTCGACGAAATCAAAGGCGGCGATTTTGTCAAAGCCCAGCAGGCAATGGCGGATCATCTGGAAACCATATCCGAGATCAGAGCGAAAGCAAAGGAAAAGTATCCACAGTATTTCTTAAACATTTAATCCGGCTGGAAAAGCAGAAATGGCCGGAAGTCCTCAGATATTTGGATTTCAAGCCGTTTGCAGCAAAAACAGCCGATTATTTGTTTATAAGAAAAAGTTTGTCACAAATTAGACGATTACAAAGGGAGGAGGAGGAGACCACAGTTTGAATCGGGTTCCATATAATATCTAAACAAAATTCTGAATTTAAAAAAGTTATTGACAAATACGACAAATTTTGATAATCTATGCATGAAAAAGTGTATCTTACTTACATTTAATTTTTTATATTTAACTTGTATACAAGGATACACTTTTTCATGGAGCAACTTGTATACATGTATACATATATATTTTTTTCTTGATTATTGTTAAAAATTAAACAAAGAAAGGAAAAAACCATGTTCACATTAGGAGTTGACATTGGCTCTACCACCTCCAAAGCAGTCATTCTGAAAGATGGACAGGAAATTCGGGCTACTTCCCTGATCGGGGCAGGGACAGGAACCGACGGTCCGGGACGGGCAATTGAGGCAGTACTTGCCGCAGGGAGCTTAAAACCAGAAGAGATAACCGCTGTTTATGCTACCGGTTATGGAAGGAAGCTGTTAAAAAATGCCGATGGAGAGATGAGTGAACTGAGCTGCCATGCAAGGGGTGTCCATCATCTGCTTCCGGAAGTGCGGACCATCATTGACATTGGCGGACAGGATGCAAAGGTACTTTCCCTGGGTGCCGACGGGCGCATGACGGAATTTTTGATGAATGACAAATGTGCGGCAGGAACCGGACGGTTTCTGGATGTCATGGCAGGAATCCTTCAGCTGAGGATTGAGGATCTGGAAAAGCAGGCCGCCCTGTCAAAGCAGATCGTCAAAATATCCAGTACCTGTACGGTATTTGCTGAATCCGAAGTTATATCCCAGCTGGCAAACGGGGTCGAGATCCCGGATCTGGTTGCCGGCATCTGCCAGTCTGTAGCCAGCCGGGTGGCGGCGTTGGCAAAACGGGTCGGTGTGAAAGAAACAGTGTGTATGAGCGGCGGCGTTGCAAAAAATGGCGGGGTACGGAAAGCCATGGAGCAGGAGCTGGGTCTTAAAATTACCCATTCACCGATGGCCCAGCTCATGGGTGCTTTAGGAGCGGCGCTTTACGCTTATGATAAATCATAAAAGGAGGAATTTTTCATGGGTGAAGGAGAGACAAAACCAAAATTTACCATTGATCCCAATTCAGCCAAGTTTAAGCTGAACGAGATTGTGGCAAAGCACTACAAGGAGGTCCAGGAGGCAAAGGACAGGGGAGAAAAAATCGGCTGGTGCGCCAGCAATTTCCCTCAGGAAATTTTTCAGACCTTAGGCATTAAAGTGTGCTATCCCGAGAATCAGGCAGCAGCAATTGCGGCAAGAGGGGCCGGGCAGCGGCTGTGTGAGATTTCAGAGGCGGAAGGTTATTCCAATGACATCTGCGCTTATGCAAGGATCAGTCTGGCACATATGATGGTGGGGGAGACTCCGGAGCAGAACATGCCTCTGCCGGATTTCGTACTTTGCTGCAATAACATCTGCAACTGCATGATCAAATGGTATGAGAACATTGCAAAAGAGCTTAACATTCCGCTGATTCTCATTGACATTCCCTTTAATCCTGATTACGAGGTTTCAGATGCCCAGATAGCATATGTCAAGAGCCAGTTTCTGGCGGCTATTGAACAGCTGGAGGAAATCACCGGTAAGAAATGGAGTGAAGAGAAATTCAAGGAGGTTATGGAAATCTCAAACAGGACTTCCAGGGCATGGCTGGAGGCTACAGCCTATACCCAATATACCCCCTCTCCCCTTAACGGCTTTGACCTGCTTAATCATATGGCGGTTGCCGTCTGTGCCAGAGGGACCGTGGAAGCGGCCGAAGCTTTTGAAACCCTGCTGGAGGAATATAAAAAGGCAGTGGAAGAGGGAACCAGTACCTTCCGAGCAGAGGAAAAATACAGGATCATGTTTGAAGGAATCGCCTGCTGGCCTCATTTAAGAACAACAGCCACCGGCCTTAAGTCCCGGGGGATCAACATGGTGGCAACCATTTATGCCGATGCCTTTGGATTTATTTACGATGACTTTGACGGCCTGATCCGTGCCTATTGCAACGTGCCCAATGCCATGAATTTAGAGCATGCCCGGGATAAGAGAGAAGCGATTGTAAATAAGACCCATGCAGAGGGACTTCTGGTTCATACCAACCGTTCCTGCAAGCTTTGGAGCGGCTTCATGTATGAGATGAGCCGACAGATCGGGGAGGACTGCCAGATACCGGTCACCTCGTTTGACGGTGATCAGGCAGACCCGCGAAACTTCTCAGAAGCCCAGTATGAAACAAGGGTTCAGGGGCTGACAGAAATCATGGAATCCAACAAAGGGGGGAAAGATTGATGGCAACATTGAATGAATTATTAGAAACTTTTCATGAAATTGCATGTTCACCGAAAAAACAGCTGAATGCTTATCTGGAGCAGGGAAAAAAGGTTGTGACTTGTGTTCCTGTCTATACTCCGGAAGAACTGATCCACTCCATGGGGCTTGTTCCTATGGGAGCATGGGGGGCGGATATTGAGTTAAAAGAGTCTAAGAGATATTTTCCTGCGTTTATCTGTTCCATTATGCAGAGCATTCTGGAGCTGGGGATCAGAGGAGAATACAAAGGTATTTCAGCCATCGTGATTCCCTCCCTCTGTGACTCTTTAAAGTGTCTGGGACAGAACTGGAAATACGCGGTAAAGGACATTCCCTTTATTCCCATGACCTATCCCCAGAACCGGAAGCCGGAGTCAGGAAAAGAATTTACCAAAGCTTCCTATGAACGGGTGATAAGAGATTTAGAGGCAGCAACCGGTGAGAAATTCAGTGAAGCTTCACTGGCACGGTCCAATGAGATCTACAATGAACACAATGCGGCAATGAGAGAGCTGACAGAGGTTTTAGAACAGCATCCTTCCATCACGGCAGTTCAGAGAAGAGATATTTTTAAAAGCGCTCATTTCATGCGGAAGGAAGAACATACAGCACTGGTCAGCCAGCTGATGGAGGCTTTGTCACAAGCAGAGGAGAAGGAAAGCAAAATCAAGGTAATCACCACCGGAATCCTGGCCGACAGCGACGGACTGCTTAAAATCTTTGATGAACATGGACTGCAGATTGCAGCAGATGATGTTGCCCATGAATCCAGGCAGTACCGTACGGATGTCGATCTGGAACTGGAACCTTTGGCAGGACTTGCAGATAAGTTTTCCCGTATGGACCATTGTTCCGTCCTGTACGATCCGGAAAAGAAGAGAGCCGGTTATATTGTTGGTCTGGCAAAGAAGTACAAAGCAAAAGGTGTGGTCGTTCTTCTGACGAAATTCTGTGATCCGGAAGAATTTGACTATGTAATGGTGAAAAAAGCCTGTGCCGAGGCAGGAATTCCTATCATTCAGGTAGAAGTAGACAGGCAAATGGTAAATTACGAGCAGGCAGGAACGATGATAGAAGCATTCATAGATATGCTTTAACAGGAGGAGAAGGATATGATCGATAAAAATAAAATGCCGGTAGCCGTGGGCGTTGCTTTCGTATGGTTTACAACACAGTTTGGCGGAGGATTTGCTTCCGGTGCACAGCTGGTCCAGTATTTCGTTGCCTTTGGTGTTTGGGCGCTTATCACCCCGATTCTGGCACAGGCAATCGGAGCGGTGTTCCAGTGGTATGGGTTACGGTTTGCGAAGCTTCATGATGCTTATGATTACAGGACCTTTAACAATAAGTTTTACGGAAAATTCGCCCCCATTTTTTCCAACCTTTATGAACTTGTTTACATATTATTGCTTTGCCTGGCTCCCTCTGTTGCCTTTGCGACCGGAGGCTCCACCATGCAGTCCCTTACTGGAATCCCATATATGGCCTGTACTTTGATCATAGGTTTATTTATCTTTGTAGTGACTATTTTCGGAACGGATTTTGTAAGAAAAGCGGCCTCCACACTTTCAGTCATTATCATAGCTGGCCTTTTGATTGTGTACATACCAAACATTATTGTCAGCTGGGGTGATATCGTAAGAAATATCAAGACTTTGGGAGCTGATCCTGCACCGGCCGGCCCGGCTCTTTGGAGCTGTTTTATTTATGGTTCCTTCCAGCTGGCCTCCATAGGATTGTTATACCAGCATGCAGAATCATTTAAAACGGAAAAAGAAGCAAAAACCAGCATGATTTACGGATTTCTTGTTAACTCCGGATTGATTATGCTTTCCACTTTAGGACTTATGGCAGTTGCAACCAATCCTGATTTATCCAAGGATCCCCTTCCAGTTATCACTTTGATCAAAGGCGGAGTTGGAGCAGGCTTCATGAACCCGATGATTTCCATACTTATTATTTTAGGAGCGGTATCAACAGCGGTTAACATGATTGCCGGAGCAGTTCAGAGAGTTGTGGTTGCTCTTGAAAAGCCGGAGGATAGGAAAAATGACGGAAAGCCTTCGGCAAAAACCTTAATCTGTGCTTTGCTATGTACCATTCTTGCATTTGCTATTGCCCAGTTTGGACTTCTCCCGCTGGTTAAAGTAGGATATGGATACCTGGGTTATGTAACCATTGTGGTGGTACTGGTTCCGTTCCTGATCCGAATGATCGGAGAAGCCATGGGAAAAGTAGAGAAATAACTGATAGAAATATGGGGCAGAGATTAGCAGGAGAATGAATATGACAGGCCTTTTATCAGAAACAATCGGAGAACTGCTTCATAAAAGAGCTGTTCTTACGCCGAATGGAGCAGGAATCTGCTACCAGGACCGGTGCTATACCTGGAAAGAGGCGGATGAAATTTCAGATTTTTGGGCATCTGACTTTATAAGAAGAGGAATTTCACGCGGTAAACATGTCGCGTTGTGGGGGATCAACAGCCCGGAATGGATCATGGCGTATTTTGCTTTTATGAAGTCCGGGGCAATTGTGATCCCAGTCAATACATGCTATAAGGAACAGGAATTAAACAGGATTTTAAAAGAAGGAGATGCAGACTATCTGTTCTATGGAAAGGGCTGCAACAATGCGGACTATGAACCGGTCATTTCAAAAGCCGGACTGGATGGTCCAGATAGCTTCCTAAAGGGGATCGTTTCTCTGGACCATCTGTCTGTCTGTGAAATGGGGAAAAGCAGGGAGGAAGAGAAACGGCTTTTAAAAGAAATGGAACAGAGCTTATCCTCAAAGGATACCGCCAATATACTTTTTACCTCCGGTACCTCCGGTGTTCCTAAAGGAGTGATGTTAAGCCACGAAAACATGGTCAACAATGCAGCCGAAATGGTGCGTTCCATGCATTGGAACGAAAGTGACCGCATGTGCTTATCCGTCCCCCTGTTTCACTGTTTTGGCATCACAGCGGGCATTTTGTCCGCTGTCCATGCCGGAGCGGCGATTTATATCAATCAGTATTATAAGTCCATTGGAGTTATGGAAAACATACAGAAAAATTCCTGCACCATTCTAAACGGTGTTCCAAGTATGTTCCTTGCTATGGTAAAGAACAGCAGGAGAAATGAATACGATTTAAGTTCCTTGAAGAGCGGAATTATCGCAGGTTCCGCCATTCATCCGTCAGATTATATCAAGATCTGTGAAGAGCTGAAGATGGAGCATCTGCAGCCTTCCTATGGGCAGACCGAGTCTTCCCCTGCGATTACCATGACCGGATATACGGATCCAATCTGCAAAAAGGCCCTTACGGCAGGAAAAAAAATACCTTATACGGAATTAAGGATCTGGGATGAAGAAAGAAAAACCGTTGCCAAGCCAGGCATTGTGGGAGAAATCCAGTCCCGGGGATATCACATCATGAAGGGCTATTACAACAAAACAAAAGAAGCGGAAAAAGTGCTGGATGAAGAGGGCTGGCTTCATACCGGTGACTGCGGTTATCTGGATGAGGAAGGCTGTCTTACTATAACCGGACGAAAAAAAGAGATGATTATCCGGGGCGGTGAAAACATAGCGCCGGTGGAGATTGAAAACTGCATTCTGGAGCTTCCGGAAATCAGGGCGGTAAAGGTAGTAGGAGTTGATGCCCAGGTTCTTCAGGAAGAAATAGCCGCTTGTATCATCATGGAGTCTGGAGCGGAGTTTTCAGAGGAAAGGATCAGGGAGCACGTTCGTAAGAATCTGGCGAATTATAAGGTCCCCAAATATGTTTATCGATTTGATTCATTTCCTTTTGGCAACAGCGGAAAGGTTAAGGTCCATGAGTTACGTCAGGAAGTCGAGAAACGGTTAGCGAAAAGAGGTTAAGGAGGAAACAACATGTATTTTACAAAACAGCATGAGCTTGTCCGGAAACTTGCAAGAGAGTTTGCGGAAAAAGAACTGACCAATGAAATCCTCGATGAGGTTGAGGAAAGCGGGACATTTCCGGAGGAAATCCTTTACAAGATGGGAAAGGCCGGATTTTTCGGCATTAAGACGCCAAAGGAATACGGAGGTTCAGGCGGTGATGCCCGCTGTTACGTGCTGGTGATGGAGGAAATGGCAAGAGTCAGCGGAGTTGCAAGCATTTATGTATCTTCCCCCAATTCCCTTTCCGGAGGTCCCCTGTTATTATCCGGCACAGAGGAACAGAAACGAAAATACCTACCCTCATTGATAAACGGGAGCAAAAAGCTTTGCTTTGCCCTGACAGAGCCTGGAGCCGGTTCCGATGCAGGCGGTATGCAGTCGACTGCGGTAAAGGATGGGGATACCTACATATTGAATGGAAGAAAGACCTTTATCACCATGGCACCTTTGGCAGATTATGCGGTAGTCTATGCAAAGACGGATATGACAAAGGGGACAAAAGGAATCAGTGCATTTATCGTAGATATGAAAAACACTCCTGGGATTTCCTGCGGAAAGCCGGAACATAAAATGGGCGTTATCGGCTGCGCTACCAGTGATATCATTATGGACAATGCAAGAATTCCGGCAGAGAACCTTCTTGGTGAGGAGGGAATGGGCTTTATAAATGCCATGAAAACTCTGGATACCGGCCGTATGGGAGTGGCCGCCCAGTCCATAGGAGTTGCCCAGGGAGCTTTGGACGAGGCCATTAAATACGCAAAGGAAAGGAAACAGTTTGGAAGACGAATCGGGGATTTCCAGGCAATTGCCTTTATGATCGCAGATATGGCGACTAAGCTGGAGGCGGCAAAGCAGCTGGTTTATAAGACAGCCTACTTAATGGATACCCATCAGCCTGCAACCTTGGAAGCTTCTATGGCAAAGTATTATGCTTCTGAAGTCTGCAATGAAATCGCTTCTAAATCCCTTCAGATCCATGGCGGTTACGGATTTATCAAAGATTATAAGATCGAGCGCATGTACAGGGATTGCCGTGTGTTCACCATTTACGAAGGTACCTCACAAATCCAGCAGCTGGTGATTTCAGGAAAACTGCTTAAGAAATAACGACTACACGGAAGGAGTAATGATACGATGAAAATTTTGGTTTGTGTAAAACAGGTGCCGGATACCAATGAAGTAAAGATCGATCCGGTAAAGGGTACATTGATCC
>POVV01000292.1_pt1 | contig 37533 bp, 34 predicted proteins | sample 1560271 | NCBI WGS metagenome assembly POVV01 (sample SAMN08337232, study PRJNA429181) | Bioreactor metagenome, whole genome shotgun sequencing project. | biome: cows' rumen and soil; feature: anaerobic; isolation source: anaerobic chemostat enrichment culture, galacturonate as sole carbon... | reverse complement strand
GAAGATAGCCGCTCCCCAATCATTTGAATATGTATATACTCTTGCTTTATATCATACTGATCAAGAGCAGTATGAAAAAGCAGAAAAAGTATTGGTTGAATATTTACCCAATGTTCGTCCTAACACAAAGGAAATGGCTAAAATCTGTTCCCTTTTATCATATGTATATCAGTTACTCAATGATACGGATAAACAAAAAGAATATTTAATCATATCGGCAATAGCTGATATTAAAGCTAGTGTTAAAGAAAATATTTCACTCAGGGAATTAGCGACTATTCTATATAAGGAGAACGACTTAGTCAGGGCCAATTCTTATATAAAGAAAAGTATGGAAGACGCAAACTTCTATAATGCACGGCTTCGCAATATTCAAATTTCAAAAGTTTTGCCAATCATCAATGAAGCCTATCAATTAAATGTAGATAATCAACGATACAAACTCCGTGTTTTGCTTATAACTGTTAGTTTGCTTTCAGCAATACTGTTAACAGTAATAATAATTGTAGTATTACAGATGAAAAAATTGTCAACGGCAAAAAAATGTATTGAAGGTGTAAATATTCAATTAAGCAATCTGAATCAGGAACTTAAAGTAATGAACAAAAAGCAGACCCAAACAAATAAATACCTATTGGAGTCCAACAATATAAAAGAGTTTTTTATTAGCAGTTTCCTTAAGATAAGTATGGAATATATCGAAAAGCATCGAGTATTTAAACAATTTGTTTATCGCAAAATAAAAACTGAGCAGGTAGCTGATGTAATGAAACTGGTTTCTAAAGAAGACACAGAAAAAGAATATAAGGAATTGTATGCAAACTTTGATAATGTATTTCTAGGTATATATCCGACTTTTGTCGAAGAATTCAATGATCTATTGCGTCCTGAGGAAAGATATTCCCTAACTGAAGAAAAATTGCTCAATCATGAACTTCGGGTCTTTGCACTAATAAAACTTGGCATCAAAGATACTAACCGCATCACATCCTTTTTAAATTATGCACCGAGAACTGTTTATAATTATAGGAGTAAAGTAAAAAACAAAGCGCTAAATCCAAATGAAGATTTTGAAGAAAAAGTGAAGAATTTATGTTCTGATAAAAATGTTTAGGCAATCTTATTTAAGATGGCATTTTAAATACATTAATTGTCATACGAACAACGAGCCTTATAATATTATATATAAACCCTGCTCTACTACTAAAAAACAATTTCTGCATTTTAGTTCGCAGGCAGGGTTTACCTTAAAGTCAGGTTATGAGTTGCCAATTAACAGAGTACTAGATTTTGCGATGTTATATACAGAATGCCAAAATGAATAATAATAAGGACTAAGTTGGCATTATTCACAAAACATAGGAAGTTGGATAATTGTTACGGACTATTTTGCTATCAAGTCTATTTCGCTGAGTGTGAAATAGCACAATTTAAAGTTACTGGCAATTCCACCACCCAAATCAAAAACGATTCTACCATTGCTAAGATCTTTTTCATTTGAAATGAATAAATGGCATATTTGCCTTTCGATATCGTTCATCCAAAAACTGCGTACCCCACTATAAATAGTCCATGGGGCAATATTTTCACCGATGTATAGATCATAGAACCTCACATTAGACGACGATGCGTCAACAGTTATCAAATATTTCTTACCTTTTTGAAGCGCAATGCCAGTCTTGATAAGCTGTAAATTCCACCCTTCTGTACCCGGATTCAAAACGTCTATGGATAGCCTACCATTTTGTACCTTCATAGTTCCTGTCCCTCCAGCCTGCTGTAGAATCCAGCCGCCAGAGCCAGTTGAAAAGTCTGAAGAATATACCATAGTTCGTTTAACAGTTCCTGCAACTGGTATTGGATTGTTAATCAAGGCATCCGTCATTTCCCTTACAAGAGTTTTCTTGTCACGATCATAAATACCGAATCCTGCACTAAATTCCCAATATGCCCAGCTGAATCCTTGTTGTTCGAAATATCTGGCAAGATAGTTGCTCCATCTTGCACGTGATGGTAAATCAGCCTTATCTATAACTCCGAACTCGCCTATATGAACAGGAATATTGTTCTGATAAGAGAATTCCCTTACATAATCAAATTCCTGGTTTATAATTTTTCGTTCAAACTCAGTGTCATACCATTTAGTTCCTAGCCACTGCATCATATCTGCCCCTGTCCAGTCTGCACCTTGGTGTGTTAGTTCAAATGGATTGTAATAATGGAGAGTGAGGATAAGTTTATTGTCTACGGGCAACTGCAAACTCTTCAGACCTTCCAAACCTCCACCAAGAGCTGTACCGACAAGTACATAACGATTTGGATTATCTTCGCGGATAACCTGCAGCCCTTCAGCTAGTAAGGTGTTCCATACGGCTGGGGTGACAGCATTTGTCGGTTCATTCAGTATTTCAAAATATAGCTTATTAGAGTAATTTTTGAAATATTGGCTTATTTGCTTCCATTGTGCTAGAAAGCGAGCTTTTTGACCAACAGGGTCTGCCAGCAACTCTTCGTGGTGATGCATATTTATAATTACACTCAGATTTTTGCTTATGGCCAAATCAATCTGGCTTTTAATATGCGCAAGGAAAGTTGTACTAATAGTGTAAGGTGCATTGCGCATTGACCGTGTTTCCCATCTTATAGGTATTCGAACATGTTTGAATCCAAGGTCAGATATTATTTGAAAGTACTCTGGGTTCAACGGATTCCATGGGCTACCAACTTCACTGGTAAAGTTGTCTTCATACATATTACCCATATTAATTCCGCGCCCTAATTGGGTGGCTTCGTTAAAGGTTTTCGTGGTTCTTGTTTGTTTTGGTGCAAGGGATTGGCTTGTTTGTTCATCAATTGTTGTACAGCTACTCATTATTATAAAAATTACATAGCTAAACGATAAAAATAATGATAAGGTAAACTTTTTCATAATTCATAAATTAGATTTAAAATTCTTTTGTTAAGAAATGCTTTGTTTAACATACAACCTCATAAGTTTAATACTCTCTTTGGTATAAATACCAGTCCATCTTATTTATTATTCATCTATTAGACTGTTTGTTATCATTTTATTTAAAATTCGGCCATTATCTCTTATCCGATTTATTTATTAATATAAATAAATAGTTTGTATAGAGAGGGAAGCTATAAAAATAGATTAAGTATTATTATTTCTTAATTTTTATACAATGCATTAATATGTGAGGTCATTAATTTAATATTTTAAGTATGTGTTTTTACAAACTTAAATTAATTAATATAAAGACGAAATAGAGAGTAAGTATTGAAGTACAATTTATTTTCTTATATATACGTATAGTTCTGATAATAAACATATATATTATGTGTTATTTCTCTTGTTGAAGTAATCTAAATTCCTAGAGATAGAAACGAAAAGCATCAGAAAGCAATTTTGTTAATAGAGAATTGATATAGTATGATGACTAAAAAGCATAATTGATGGAATTTCAAAACGTCATACTCTATTCCTGTCACTGGACTTGAAGCTGTTACTTCTGTAGCTCTCTCAGTCTAGTATATCAGTCTCTTACAATACTGTCCTTATCCATTAGGTATAAGTGTGAGTATGCCCACAATATCTATAGCTGCAAAAGTTGTCATCGTCGAAGCTTTTGATAAACAGTTCTTATTTATGAATTGTACCTTATCTCTAGGGCAAAGAATACTAAAAAAATAGTTATTTACTCCTCTCTTATTCCAATTTTCACTAAACTTTCTATTTTGTTCATGTTCGTTTCGCTAGATGATCTATCTTATTTTTAATATATTACAAGTCTACTTATCTTTTCAAATATATAGGTTCTAAAATATTGAACGCTTTTAATCTGTAAAATATAACTTCTGTTTATCTTAAGCTTTTTATTATTTTTGTAAAAAGAATAGCAATGAATGCGGAAGAGATATTAAAACAACACGGAATAAAGAAAACAGTTTGTCGTAAGTGTATTATTGATAAACTGATAGAAAGCGATGATACAGCTTTAACTGAAAATGAAATCAAAGATGCATTTTTAGATTTATTTGATCGTGTCACGTTCTATCGTTCTCTTAAAACATTAGAAGAAGCCAAAGTGATACATCGGATTGTTCTAAACAACACGATTGTAAAATATGCCTTAAGCAGCCAGCTGGTTTTATCAAAGATACATCCGCATTTTCATTGTACTGATTGTGACAAAGTTACTTGCCTGGATTCATCTTTGTTAGACAGGAATCTACATTTACCTTCCGGATATCAAGTTGAATCGGCTCAAATTTTGTTTGAAGGTATATGTCCTGATTGTATAAAAAGTAAGAGGAGCTAAAATAAGCTTCCTCTTTTAAACTTTTATTTTCTAATAATGGCTCTATATTATTCAAAAGTATGTATAAAGATTGGATTTGCAGTATATATTTACCTTCCGGAATATTATTGAGGCTAAATTCACCATTTTCATCAGAGACACTGCTATGGTTAACAGAATTAATGTGAATAGATGCACCATTCTCAGCATCATATACCATCCCTTTTATATTTCCTGAGGGTGATTGAGCAAGCATCGTTGCAGTTGAGAATAATACACAACCTATAAATGAGTATTTTATTCTTATCCATATTTTAGTTTATTTGTTAGTGTTTATACAATAGTAATATCTGTTATTTATTGAAGGATTTATAAATAACAGATTTTATATCTTTTTCTGATCTGGTATCACTCTCAATGAGATAATCTTAGAACCTTTTCCAAAAACAGGAATATAACTTAACAGACGAACCATAAAATTATAGGGGCGCATTCCATGCATAATATAAAATACCTTATCCATCCTTAAAGCTGGATGCCATTTTTCAAATACTAGGTTGTCATCAAATCCCCAAGCAAAAACCGCTTTTGCTTTTCTTAGGGTATCGTGCTTATCCGAATGCCTACTAAGATATTCGGATAAACCGTCGAAAATAACGGTTGATTCCGGAAAGCGATGAGCTATAGCGATGAGCAAGTTCCTGACCTTTTCTTCTGGAAAGTACATAAATACTCCTTCTGCGATAAAAATGAAATGGCTATCGGGATGCTTTTCTTTTAATTTATCCAGCCAATCTGTTTCAAAAGCAGATCCGGCTATTAAATATTGATTTTCTCTTGTTGGGATTAACTGCTCCCTCAATTGAATAGATTCCGGAATATCCAGTTCATAAAAAATCGCTTCAGATGCATTTTGTATCCGGATATACCTATCATCCAGCCCACAGCCAATATTTACAACAATCGTATTTTTATGAGTAGAAATGAACTTTTCCAGCTCATTGTCAATATATTTCAGACGAACACAAGTTCCCAAGCGACTCATTGTTTTGGTTCCCGAATATTTTTCAAACGGATAATCTATTTTGTTCATTAGTTCTAAACTCTTGCTATCGCCCAAGATTGGATGTTTCTGTTGAGCGTCTAAAGCTCTCATATAAACTGTGATGAAAAGTGTATCAGCTATATTATCGCTGATGGAGGGAACTAATTTTTTCATAATTTGTACTTTAATTAATACGCCCAAAGGTAGAGATTTCAGAAGCTGAAATAAATCGCCATTATTTATGATAAATTCCGTTAAAATAACTATTATTAGGTATTAATATAAAAATATAAGATTTTTTAAATATCCAAATCTTTAGCTATTAAAAAAATGATGGATGTTCAAACGAAAAGAGCGTTATGTGATTATTAATCATAAAGTTACTCTTGTTTTATAAGAAATCCCAGTTATTATCTGTCAGCAGTTGGTTCTGATAAGCATTGTATTCAATGTCTGTGCAAAGACAAGATTCCATTTCTGCTCTTATCTTCTTTTCATCCATATCCTGTCCGATAAATACAATTTCATTCATCCTGTCTCCCCATACCTTATCCCAACGACTCAATATATATTCTTCATTTGCCTGAAAAGAAGGATGTTGATTTCTTTCTTTTATAGGAAAAGCAGCCCACCAGGAACCGATCCGTTCCACGACAATAGAACCTCCGGCCTGACTCAGTAATAATGCTTCATTCTTTCGGCTTACCAGCCAGAAGAAGCCTTTACTACGGACAATGCCTGCATCCCAGTTTTTACTTAAATATTCCTTAAATCTTTTGGGATGTAAGGGGCGATGCTCACGAAACACAAATGAGCCGATGCCGTATTCATCTGTTTCGGGAGTATGCTTATTCTGTAATTCTTTCTGCCATCCTGAACTTTGGGCTGCTTCTGCAAAATCGAATAGATGTGTATTGAGAATTTCTTTCGGATCAATCTTTCCATGATCCGCTTGAATAATCTTTGCATCCGGATTTAGTTTTCGGATAATACGCTTCATTTCTTCCTGCTGATGAGCCGATATCAGGTCTATTTTATTCAGCACGATGACATTCGCGAATTCAATCTGTTCCACCAGGAGGTCTACAATGGAACGTTCGCTGATTGTATTATCCGGATCCCTGTCCGTTAATGTTTCGGACGATCCGAAATCATTATAAAAATTAAATCCATCAACAACGGTGACCATTGTATCCAGACGCGAAATTTTCGTCAGATCAACACCCAGGTCTTCGAAGGCGTAGCTGAATGACTGGGCTATTGGCATAGGTTCTGCAATCCCCGTTCCTTCTATCAATAAATAATCGAATTTGCCGTTTTCGACCAAACGGGTTACTTCCTTTACCAGGTCATCACGAAGGGTACAGCATATACAGCCGTTGCTAAGCTGTACCAACTTTTCCTCAGTGCGGGAAAGTGCCGAACCTTTTTCTACTAATTGTGCATCGATATTGACTTCGCTCATGTCGTTGACGATGACAGCGACTTTCATATTCTCCCGGTTATTGAGGATATGGTTTAATAGGGTTGTCTTTCCGGCTCCTAAGAAACCGCTAAGGACTGTTACTGGTATCCTGTTCATTGTTCTATTATTTTTATTCTGCTCTTAATTTGTATATATTTTCTTCTATTTCCAGATTATCCAGATCACGACCTATGAATACGAGCTTGCAATAACGTTCTTCATCCGGCTTCCATAAATCACCCCTGTCAAAGACATAATTATCCTTTATTGCATGCAGGATACATTTTTCGGGTACATCTTTAAAACTGAGAATCCCTTTCACCCTATATGGCCTGTATTTGGCAAAATAGAGGATCGTCTCGAACCAAAAGCGGAAACGCTCAAAGTCCAGATCTCCGGGAATGGAGATTCCGATTGATTTGATGTCATGCTTCAGATTATTATTTCCCAGAAAGGCCAGATTCTTAAAAGAAGAGACGGATTGTTCTATTTTCCTGCCTGAATACTGATGGGTATCCAGAATTTCCAATTGTGAAATATCTGCCTGTGATGTCGGATATATCGTTGCCAGTTGGTTAAAATCCTGTATCTTTTTTTGTAACTCTTCAGGATATCCCGCTCTTACTGAATCCACTTTATTTAACAGGACAATATCAGCTATGGTCAATTGTTTACGGGCTTCCGGTTCAGAATCGATCAGATCTTCAATGTTCACAGCATCCGCCAAGCAGATCACGGCATCAATAGTAAATCGTTCTATGATCTCATAATCAGAAAGGAAAGCATTCACAATAGATGTCGGATCTGCAATGCCTGTTGTTTCAATTAACAGATGATTGAAGTCATAGCCTCCTGTTTTTAACTTATTGATCAGGGCATAGAAATCTGTATTCAGCGAACAGCAGATGCATCCGTTGGAGAGTTCGAATATATTTTCATCAGCTCCGATAATAAAACTTCCATCCAGTCCTATTTCGCCAAATTCATTTTCGATAATAGCAAACTTCTTATCAGGGTGCTTCTTTATCAGGTTATTTATCAGAGTGGTCTTTCCGGCTCCGAGGAAACCGGTTATTATTGTCACGGGGATACGCTGTTTATCCATATCGTTAGGTATATTTACTTTTGAATTGATTTATTACACGTTTTACAAATTCCCGTTATGGTTATACTACATGTCTTTTCTGTATATCCTTGCGGAACAACCGGGAGCTGAGCTTTTATTTCTACATCAGTCATTCTTTGACATTCAGTGCAATAAAATTGTACAGATGTTTCATTGTTTTTATTCTCCGTACAGAAAGCATATTTGATTATTTTTCCCTGAGTAATAATACCCTGGATAATATTTGTTTCCAGCAGATTTTTAATCGAACGGTAGAATGTTACCCTGTCAACTTCATGTATTCTTTTTTTTATATCGGATTCACTTAGAGGAGCCTCACTGCTAATAATCGTATTTAAGATGGCGACACGAGCTGATGTCCCTCTCAAATTGTACCGGTGTAATATTTCTTTGACTGATTCCATGAAAATGTATTTTTATCAAATATGAAATAATATGCAAATGTAGTATAAATTCATTTGCAACAACGTTGCACATTATGGAAAATAATTACATTTGTTGAAAATATTATTAGTCATGGATAAAAGTTTAGTCACAGATAATATTCAATATTCTTATAATAAGGATCATAGCTTTATATTTCCGGATATTGTATGCGAAAAAGGAGAGCATTTACTTATCAGAGGAGCCTCGGGGTGCGGAAAAACAACATTGTTACATCTGATAGCGGGCCTAATAACCCCTGAAAGCGGAAATATTTATGTAAAAGGTACAGATATCACTAGGTTAAGAAGTAAAGAATTGGACAAATATAGAGGACAGGAAATCGGAATAGTTTTCCAGGTTCCCCATTTTATAAAGTCATTAACGGCTGAAGAAAACTTAATGATAGCAGCATCCTTGAATAACTTGCCTGTAGATGAAACCTATCTGGATAAACTGTTTCATTCATTGGATATTGCTCACCGTCGCAAAAGTAAAACCAATCAGATGAGCCAGGGAGAATTACAACGCCTGTCAATAGCGAGGGCTGTTATTAATAAGCCTTCCCTGATTTTGGCCGATGAGCCAACCTCCAGCCTTGATGATAAAAATTGTAGGAATGCAGTCAGATTACTAAGAAATAAAGCAGAGGAACTCGCATCGAGTTTAATAATCGTGACGCATGACAACAGGCTTATTCCTGATTTTTCCAATATTATTCATTTAGAAGCATAACAATTATGAATATTATACAATTTAATTATAGGCAGATAAGGAGCCGTCCGCTATCCTCTGTTTTGAATATAATCCTTTTTGCAACCGGAGTTACTATAATATCTTTACTATTTCTCCTTAAGGACTCTTTAGAAAGCCAGATGGATAAAAATGCCGCAGGGATAGATCTGGTTGTAGGGGCAAAGGGGAGTCCTTTGCAACTAATCCTATCCGGTATCTACCACGTTGATTATCCAACCGGAAATATCGATTATGATGAGGCTATAGAATTAAGTAAGAACCCTTTGATAAAACAAGCCATTCCGCTTGCTCTTGGGGATAATTACAATGGTTTTCGGATTGTCGGAACCAATAAAGCATACCCTGATATCTACAAGGGCCAATTACAAATGGGAAGTTTGTGGCAAAAAGATTTTGAGGTTACTATCGGTTCGAAAGTTGCTTCAAAGACAGGTCTAGCAATAGGTCGTCAATTTGCAGGAGTGCACGGGCTCACGGCAGAGTCGGATCATGTACATAAGAGTACTCCTTATACAGTAACCGGCATCTTCAAAGAAACAGGAACGGTGCTCGACCAATTGATATTAAGCAATATTGAGAGTGTCTGGAGAATACATGAGAGCCATGAGCACCATCATGACCATAGTGAGGAAGAAGAAGGCCATAACCATAATACGGATGGAGAATATGATCACGAGCATGATGCGGATTGTGACCACAGCCATGAGGATCATGAGCATGAGGGTGCAGAGCACCCTAAAGAGATAACATCTCTGTTAATCCAATATCAAAGCCCAATGGGAGCAATTACCCTGCCACGCCTTATTAATAAGTCAACAAACATGCAGGCAGCATCTCCGGTACAAGAAATAAACCGTTTGTATTCTTTACTCGGAATAGGAATTGAAGCCCTGACTTATATAAGCGGATTTATAATTCTAATCTCAGCCTTGAGTATATTTATATCTCTTCTGAATTCCTTAAAAGAAAGAAAATATGAACTGGCTTTGATCCGTGTGATGGGGGGAAGTAGATTCCGACTGTTTGCTGTCGTTATTTTAGAAGGGATCAGTTTGGCTATTATCGGGTACATAGCGGGATGTATCGTCAGTCGTTTGGTAATGTTCTTCTTATCTTCTTATACTGATAATAACTTTAATTATACTTTGCAGGAATGGGCAACATTAACGGATCTTTCGCTATTGATTGCTTCTATAATTATTGGTGCGGCAGCCGCAGTTATTCCTGCTGTTAAAGCAATGAAAACAAATATATCAAAAACACTTAGTCAATGAAAAAAGTACTTTTTGCCATACTCTTTATTTTTTGTTTTTGCTCGGTAAAAGCTCAAAAAGCGATTGCCTGGCAGGCATTGAATGATGTAACATGGAAACGAAGCTATGTCAAAGCCCTGAATGGATATTATGATGTAGCACGTTTTGGAGCAAGTATTGAAGCTCTAAATAATAAAGCGATATCAATTAAAGGCTTTTATGTTCCGATTGATATGGAAGGTAAGATATTTGCTCTGTCAAAATCTCCGTCTAACATGTGCTTCTTTTGTGGCACGGGAGGCATAGAAACTGTCATGGAGATATTTGTAAAGAAAGGGCACAAGGAACTAAAACGAGTTAAAACAGATAAATTTATAGAAGTGAAAGGAATCTTGGTTTTAAACCGGGACGATCCCAACCACCTGATGTACCTGTTGAAAGATGCCGAATTGGTAAAGGTCATCAAATGAACAGTCTGTCTCCGGTTAATAGACAGGTCATTGATAAATACCTGACAATGATTATTGCATGATAATAAATGTGTGCTTATCTTTGCTCCCGAAAAAATGTGACGTAGTGAAAACCAGGTTTCTCACGGTAATAAAGGTTACGTTCCTTGTAATCTTTATTTTTCATACATGCTCAATAACATTCTTTCCTCATAGGCATTTAATGGGGGGAGTAGAAATTATCCACTCACATCCTTATAAAAAAGACTGCCACGGACAGCCCACGCATTCGCACAGTTGGGCTGAGATAATGACCATACAGGAGCTTACGGACATATCGGTAACCGGATTGTTCCATGGTTTTGTGTGGGGAGTCGTAAATCAGACATATATACAGATTGAACCGCAGGTGACGAACCTTACGGTGTTTTTTGAAGAGGTCAAAAGCCTCAAACTACGGGCTCCTCCAATCATTGCCCTTCCGTAATTTATCACTTTGTTTTCTTACTCAATCAATAACAATCACCATTGTGGAGGTTGCTATCGGTTTCTTATTAATAATATAATACTATAAAATGAGAAAAATTATATTCTTTCTCAGCTGCTTTTTATTGTCAGCCTTGTCATTCGCAGCTGTAAATAATGATCCGTCAGTACCCACGGATGCAAATATATTCGGGCACGTAGTCGATTCCAAAACAGGGGAACACCTCCCATATATGAATGTGGCGATCAAAAACACCACAATAGGTACAATAACTGACGGCACAGGCCATTACACTTTCAAAAATCTGAAAGAGGGAAATTATACCCTAGTGGTAAGCGGGATCGGATACAAACCCAAGGAAGCATCTGTCACAGTCGTAAAAAATAAAACACAGGAAGTCAACTTCTCAATCGATGAAGATGCACTTAGCCTCAATGAAGTCGTCGTTACATCTAACCGATCGGGGCAGATGCGGACAGAAGCACCGGTAATTGTAAATTCCATAGGATCAAAACAGCTGGCAGTAACGCAGTCTGCCGTACTGGGGGAAGGACTTAACTATTGTACCGGCTTACGGTTTGAAAATGACTGTCAGAATTGCGGCTTTTCACAGATCCGGATGAATGGGATGGAGGGACCATACTCTCAGATACTGATAAACAGCCGTCCGGTATTCAGTGGTTTGGCAGGAGTATACGGGCTGGAACTTATACCCGCTAATATGATTGAAAAGCTGGAAGTCGTTCGTGGAGGAGGTTCTGCATTATACGGTTCGAACGCTATTGCGGGAACTGTCAACCTGATCCTTAAAGACCCTAAGAGCAATTCGTTTGAAGCAGGATATAATACCTCTTTGATCGGAACGGGGGTAAGCAGCTCGAACGGGCCTGTTGCAGACCACAACATAAGTTTTAATGGTTCGCTGGTCTCGGATGATCATAAAGCCGGGATAGCAATCTATGCAAACGTCAGGGATCGTAAAATGTTCGATGCCAACGGTGACGGCTACTCCGAAATAGCTCCGCTGAAAAATACAGTTGCAGGAACACGTCTGTTTTACCGTCCGGCCGACAGAAGCAAATTGTCCCTTGATTTTTTTAATATCAGGGAAGAACGTAATGGCGGGAATAAACAGGATTATCCGCTTCACGAAAGAGACGTGGCTGAAGCCGTAAAGCATGACATGAAAAATCTTGCACTGAACTTTGACCAGTATTTCAGGGAAAGCGACCTTTTATCGGTATACGCTTCGGGACAATATCTGGTCAGGGACTCCTATTACGGGGCAGAGCAATCTTTGACTGATTATGGTAATACCAAAGACAAGACATATGCATTGGGCGCCCAATATAAGTTTGATTTTGAATCAAGCCTGTCCTCACTTATGCTGGGGGTTGAAAATAGAGGTGACTACCTGGTCGATAAAAAGCTCGGTTATCCCGAATATTCGGTCATACCGAATCCAGATGCAGGACAACCCGGGCAGGACGATTATATCGTGGATGTAAATCATGTCGGTAATAGAACTATTACGGATCAATCCTTGCAAACAATCGGAGGATTTGCCCAATATGAAATCAGGTTGGGACGCTTCAAGGTATTGGCCGGAGCACGTATGGAGAGGTATTCGATAAAGGATGCGCAGGATTCGAAGCTGGACAAGTCCGGAAATGTATTTATTCCCCGGGCAAACCTGATGTATGACATCACAAACTATTTGCAGGTGCGTACAGGATACTCAAGGGGATACCGTGCACCTCAGGTTTTTGACGAAGATCTCCATGTCAACACATCGGGAGCTATACAGGTAATCCACAAGAATGATCCTGACCTGGAGCAGGAAAACAGCAACAGCCTGACTTTATCCCTGGACTTCAATAAACAATTGGGCGGAATAAATACTGGCTTCTTGCTGGAAGGTTTCTACACAAAACTGGAAAACCCTTTCCAGAACGAAGTGGGAGAAATGGATGATAATGGTGTGGTGACATATACCAGAATCAATGCAAAAAAAGGAGCTAAGGTTGCAGGGGTGAATATGGAATTGAAACTGATCCCCAGCGACAGGCTGAGCCTGAATGCCGGATTTACGCTACAATCAAGCAAATATGAAGAGGTTCAGGCTGACGAGTTCAATAAGAAAGAATTTTACAGGACACCCGATTCATATGGATTCTTTACCCTGGATTGGCGGTTCCTTCCTAAAGTCGGACTGTCATCAACAGGGAACTATACGGGGAAAATGTATGTACCTTACCATCAGGGATATGATGACGGCTCACCGGCTTTGCACCGATCAAAAGCATTTTTTGATGCAGGTTTAAAGTTCTATTACGACATGAAACTATGCAGCGGTGTAAATATGCAATGGTTCGCCGGAATGAAAAATATATTCAATTCCTTTCAGAGTGATTTCGATAAGGGCATTGACCGTGATCCCGCTTATATTTACGGACCAGCTCTACCCCGGACACTTTACGTAGGATTTAAAATAGGAAGTTTTTAACATATAAATTCACTCCCGCATGTGAAAATGAAATACATTCAGGGATAAAGTCTCCCCTTAATGCTGGCAAATTTGTTGGCTTTAAGGGGAGAATTATTCTGGAATCCAGTCTATTATATCAGGAAGATAATCTTCAATACTGATTGTACGTCTTTATTCCGTTGAAATTTCATCGTTACTGTAATTCTCGTAAAAAGTAATTAAAATTTTCAAATATGAACACTTGTTGCATTTGTTTTATTATTACATTTGCATCAATGTTTATTTAAAGCCTGAAAAGGTTGGCTGAAAAAGAGCAGATTATCATAAATAATACGTTTATAACTTTTTTACCAATGAGAAAGAGAATTCAAAATTCAGTAAAATTTTTTCTTGCAGGTATCTTGTTTTCATCATTTATAGCTTGCAGCAGTGATGATAATGAAGAACCTTTATTAATCGGGAACGTAAGAGATTTCAAGTATGTTGACGCAACACCCTTTGATCGTTGGGTTTATTTTTCCTTTGAAAAAGGAGATACGCTCTCCATTGCCAATCCGGCTACAGATTTATCATGGGATTTAGCCTTCCATCGGGCTCAAGTCAGGACTAACGGAGGCAAATCAGGATCAGGCCAGGGTGGAGTCATTAAAATGAAGGATACGGATTGGAATACCGTAGCGGAAGTTCCGCTAGACAGTACATTTGTAAAAGATGAAGAAGTTCTGCTTACGGGTTATCCAACGATGAAAGACAAAACATTACAAGCATATAGCCTTATTTTTGAATGGGTAAAAGTAATTCCCCCTATGAGTCCTCCCACATACCAAATCACCAATAATATATTTATTGTAAAAACAGCAAAGGGGAAATATGCCAAGATACAGATATATGACCGTAATAATGCAAAGAATGAAGGAGGATACCCAAGTTTCAAATATCAATATAATGATAGCGGAAGCCTTAACTTTATAGAATAATATTTAGAATAAAAGGATACCTGAATGCCTCTTCATGACAGAGAAATTTACCTAATAAATAATCTGATTATGATATGGGGCATTCTTTAAATAAGACACCAGATGAAAACGATCTTTAGTATTATTCTTTTCATTTTTTTTATTTTACCTGTGTGTGCTCAAAATAATATGCCGGTAGACACTCTTTCCTCAGATGAGCATCTACTGAATCAGGTTGTCGTTACCGGAACCCGTTCCAAGCGCTTACTCAAAGATGTACCTATAACAACATTGGTTATACCGGCAAAAGCAATAGAGCAGTCGCAGGTGGGTAATCTAAAAGATTTGCTGAACCACGAACTCTCCGGGATTAATTTTCAAAACAATGGTGGTTATGATAATATCAGCATGCTGGGCTTTGATGCCAAGTATATTCTTTTTTTAGTTGATGGAGAACGCGTTTCCGGGGAAACATTTAATAATATCGATTATAACAGGATCAACCTGACTGACATTGAGCGAATCGAGATCGTCAAAGGAGCGTCATCTTCTCTTTACGGTTCTAATGCGATCGGAGGGGTTGTTAATATTATAACCAAAAAGCCGGATCATAAGATGCAGGTTACAGGTAAAGGGTATATTGAAAGTGAAGGTTTAAATACCTATTCGTTATCTGTTGCCCATAAAAGCAAATGGCTGGGCGCATCTCTCGGTACATCATATAATACACGTGATCCTTATAAGATCGTAGACTCCCAAAATCCTATGCAGGAATATGAGGATGGCTCAAGTATTGAAGGGGCTAAAACAACAACTTATGTTGCCGGATATAAGGACTATTCAATAGAACCCAAGCTGTTTTTTTATCCTACAGATAAAATGGATATAGAATTGCGAGGCGGATATTTCTATAAAGAACGCAATCCGGGAGGACAATCCGGCCAGAAAGAACGAAATAAATTTTATGATTCCTCAGCAGGGTTAAAGGCGAACTATAAACTGGATGATAACCAAAGATTATCTTTTTCCGGAAACTATGATAAATACTCTAAAGAAGATTATTATAAGCTTTTGGATGAAACAGAGAAAACATACACCAATACCCAAAAAAACATAAGTACTTTGTATAATGCAAATATCAGGTCAAAACATAATATTGTCTTGGGAGCCGAATTCTTTGATGATTATTTATTAACGGATATGTTTAAAAGTGATGGAAGCAATGATGACCGCAGTGCCCGTACCTATTCTGTTTTTGGAAATGAAGAATGGAGTATTAATTCCAGATTTACATTGGTGGGAGGACTACGCTATGATTATCATTCTGAATTTAAAGGTAATCTGAGCCCCAAGTTATCTCTGATGTACCGCATACCTTATCTGACATTCAGAGGGGGCTATGCCGCTGGCTTTAGAGCTCCCACGCTGAAAGAACTATATACCGACTGGTTCCATCCGAATGCGGGAGGTTTTCAGATTATAGGCAACAAAGATTTAACTCCGGAAAAAAGCAATAACCTATCTTTCTCTACAGAATTTGCAAAACAGGGAACAACAATCTCCGTTATGGGACAATACTCAATGATGTCCAATAAGATAGACCGTATCTGGCTTACCAGTGATACGACTCAATATGTAAATAGGGGAGATGCCAACATTTTTAGCCTTGAATTTTCCGCACAGCATAAATTCAGATGCGGGCTGACTCTTGCCGCAGCTTATACATATGTCCACGATAACCAGGAAAAGGCTTCGACGGTTCGCCCTCATACCTTTTTTCTTAAAATAGACTACAGCAGAAACCTGATAAAGAAATATATATCATCACTTTCTTTTTCCGGAAAAATAGTCAGTGCAATGGATGTTTGGAATGCTACTACCGAATCTTCTACTGATGCTAAGAAAAGATATAAAATTCGGCAGGAAGCATATTCCAACTGGCGGCTTATCTATAATCAGGAATTACCTTACGGTTTCCATTTGGGAGCAGGTATTAATAACGTATTCGATTACAAACCGAAATTTTGGAGTTTCTATTCTAATTTAACTCCGGGCAGGACTTATTTTGTCGGGCTGTCCTGGAATTTTAAGAAATAATAAATGATGAAGAGGTTCTTTTCTAAAAAAGTAATTTGTATACTAAGCATTACGCTTATTATATTATTATCTGCATATTATGCATGGAACAAATTGGGTTCTGTAACAAAGGTTGCATTGGTCAATTATCAGCCGTTTCAAACATCAGCTTTTATAAAATCTAATAACGACAGGTTTATCAGGTACGAAAATCTGTCGATTGATAATTTAGATCAGTTGACAGATTACGACTTCGTTTTATTTTTCGGCCGAGGCTTAGGAATCTCAGCCGAACAGAGAGAGCAGATATTCCATGCCGCAGATAAAGGAACATCGGTATTTGTCTATGGAGCAACAAACCCGGAAAATGACATATCTAATTTAGACAGTATATCAAAAAAAGATATATATCAATATCTTAATAATGGGAATAAAAAGAACTTTCAGAATCTGGCCAGATATATCCGTAAAAATATAGATAAGAAATTTTTTTTCAGTACATCGCCGGATACAGCTATTGCTTTGCTATCGGATGTTTTATATCACTTGGATGAGGATCAATCGTTCTCAACAGTTACACAATACGAAGCCTATCTTAAAAGGATCAATGCCTACAAAGAAGGAGCTCCCCGTATAGCTATGGTCGGAGGTCTCAATGATCCATTCAGCGGAAACAGGGATAATATTGACAGCCTGATTATTTCATTCCAACATGCAGGCATGAATATTTATCCGGTATCTTCTTTGTCGAAGCGGATTGATCTTCTACGAGAGATTAACCCTGATGCTGTTGTCTATTTTGCTCACGGACGATTGGCAATGGGACAAGCCGATGCAGCTGTCGATTGGCTCAAAGAACATAATATTCCTATGTTTACCCCGCTTACCACCTTACAGACAACCGATGAATGGGTAAAAGATCCAATGGGAATGACTGGAGGATTTCTTTCACAAAGTATTGTTATGCCCGAACTGGATGGCGGAATATATCCTTATTTAGTCAATGCTCAGGAAATAGACAATGACGGAGTATATGTTACAAGAACTATTCCGGACAGATTGCGGAACTTCACTCAGATAGTGAAGAACTTTACCGAACTGAAACGGAAAAGCAATGCCGAAAAGAAAGTTTCGATTTACTTCTTTAAAGGTCCCGGGCAGGAAAGCCTGACAGCTCAGGGTCTCGAAACCCTACCTTCACTTTACAATCTGCTGAAACGGCTAAAATCAGAAGGCTACAAAGTAGATAATCTGCCTGCTACAGAACAGGATTTCGAAAAGCTATTGATGGTTCAGGGCTCGGTATTAAGCACATATGCCGAAGGAGCTTTTGATAACTTCTTAAAGAACGGACATCCCGCACTTGTTGAAAAATCTGAGTACGAGTCATGGATACACCAATCACTATCTCCCGAGTTATATAAAGATGTGGTAAATACCTACGGCGAAGCACCCGGAGCATACATGTCTGTCAACAAAGACGGCAAATCGTATCTGGCTGTAGCCCGTATACAATTCGGAAATATCGCCCTGCTTCCTCAGCCGATGGCTGCGCTGGGAGGAGACTCTTTCGCTATTGTACACGGTGCAAAATCGGCTCCTCCTCATACATACATTGGAGCATATCTGTGGTCGCAGTACGCATTCAAAGCAGACGCGATGATACACTTCGGCACACACGGCAGTCTGGAGTTTACCCCTCAGAAACAAGTTGCTCTTGGCAGCAATGACTGGCCTGATCGTCTGGTCGGAACTATCCCCCACTTCTATTATTATACAATTGGTAATATAGGAGAATGCATGATGGCGAAACGCCGTTCGTATGCAACAACCGTATCGTACCTTACTCCGGCATTTGTGGAAAGCAATACCCGTTCGCAGTTCCGCACATTACAGGAAAAGATCAGGGATTATTACAAAACCGATGAAGTAAGACAACTTCAGGCATCATTGGCTGTAAAGAAAATAGCAGTATCAATGGGGCTTCACCGCGATCTGCGTCTCGACAGTATAATGACTAATCCTTACAAGGCAGAAGATATAGAACGTATCGAAAACTTTGCGGAGGAAATTGCCAACGAAAAAATGAACGGACAACTTTATACAACGGGAGTACCTTATATACCCGAAAAAATACGTTCATCGGTGATGGCTATGAGTGCCGATCCTATCGCCTATAGTCTTGCCGCATTGGATAGACAAAGCGGAAAAGTATCCGAAACCCAGTTGAAAAATAAAGCATTCTTTACTCAACGGTATTTAGATCCTGCAAAAACGCTGGTAAATCAGATTCTGGGAGGAAAGGCTGTAACCGATGCTCTGATTTGTCAAATTGCAGGTATTACAGAAAAAGACCTGAGCGAATCGAAGACCATCCTGACTCCGCCTAAAAGAGGAATGGCGACAATGATGGCTGCTTCTGCCGATTCTAAAAACGGTAAACCCGAAAAAGGAAAACCTTCGGGTGGACATCCTTCATGGATACCGAAAACAGGGAAAAAACCGGATCATGTTCAAGCGGCCGACACTCAGAAACAGGCAAAACCTCAGCATCCGCAAGGAGCAGGTTCTCCTATGGATCAAGGCAAACCTAAAGCTCCGGAATATACCAAAGAGCAAAAAGACAAAGCAAGAGCCATTGCTGAAATAGAACGCACCATCAACAACATTACGGCATATAAAACAGCATTGGAACAAAGCCCCGAAGCTGAATTAAAGTCTATCATAAATGCCCTTTCGGGAGGATATATAGCACCGTCTTCGGGTGGAGATGCAGTAGCCAACCCCAATGCAGTACCTACCGGACGTAACCTTTACGCTGTAAATGCCGAAGCAACACCTTCGGAAGTTGCATGGGACAAAGGAGTTGCTCTTGTAAATGCAACATTAGACCAATACAAAAAACAACATAAGGGAGAATATCCCCGTAAGGTCAGTTATACTTTCTGGAGCAGTGAGTTTATCGAAACAGAAGGAGCGACCATCGCTCAGGCTTTATATATGCTGGGCGTAGAGCCCGTTCGTGACGCTTTCGGGTGTGTATCGGATCTTCGGTTAATTCCGACAGCTGTATTAGGTCGTCCCCGTATTGATGTGGTTGTACAAACTTCGGGACAATTCCGTGATCTTGCCGCATCTCGCCTGTCGCTTATCAGCAAAGCAGTTGAAATGGCAGCATCTGCCAAAGACGATAAGTTCGACAATATGGTATCGAAAAGTACCGTTGAAATAGAAAAACAACTGGTAGAACAAGGTGTATCACCCAAAGATGCCCGTGCCATGTCGACCCAACGTGTATTCGGCGGTATCAACCGAATGTACGGAACAGGTATTCAGGGTATGGTGACAAGCGGAGATAAATGGGAAAGCGAAAAAGAAATTGCCGACACCTATATCAACAATATGGGTGCCGTATACGGCAGCGAAAAAGAATGGGGCGAATTCAAAGCCGGACTTCTACGTGCTGTTCTCCACAATACGGATGTAGTGGTGCAGCCACGACAAAGTAATACATGGGGAGCCTTGAGCCTCGACCACGTATACGAGTTTATGGGAGGTATGAATATTGCCGTACGTGAAGTTACAGGCAAAGATCCTGATGCTTATTTTGCCGACTATCGCAACCGCAATAATGTCCGCATGCAGGAACTGAAAGAAGCTATCGGTGTAGAATCACGCTCAACGATCTTCAATCCGGCATACATCAAAGAAGTAATGAAAGGCGGAGCATCAAGCGCAGCACAAATCACCGAAGTGGTAACCAATACTTACGGATGGAATGTGATGAAACCCGATGTAGTGGATAATGAAATGTGGAATGAGATTTATGACGTTTATGTAAAAGACAAACTGAATCTGGGAACACAGGAATTTTTCCGCCAGCAAAATCCGGCCGCATTGCAGGAAATCACCGCTGTGATGATGGAAACCGCCCGCAAAGGAATGTGGAAAGCAAGTGAACAACAGCTTGCTGATATCGCGCAACTACATACCAATCTGGTTAAAGAGTTCGGATCTACGGGATCGGGATTCTCGGGAGAGAATGCCAAATTGCAAGATTTCATCTCGAAAAAAGTATCTGCGGAAGATGCCAAAGCATACAACCAGCAAATACAGCAGATGAAAACCTCCGGAACATCATCCGATGCCTCCAAGAATGGCATGGTCCTGAAAAAAGATCAGGTCGGAGGAACCGATGACGGAGAAAAAACATCTCTGAACGGATTTATCATAGGGGCTGTGGTCGTAATTGTATTCTTCATTCTCTTGTTTATACTGAAAAAGAAAAGAAAGAAAGATTAATCACTTGTAACTGGTTAATGTGCCAATAACTATCTTATTGGCACATTATATCATTCCCTAAATAAAAAAATATGGAACTTATCATTCAGATATTGATGCTCTTTATTGTAGTCAACTGCATCCTGAAACTGAGTTTCTGGAAATGGTGGCAATCGGCTCTGTTTGGGCTTGTCTGTGCCGTTTTTATTGTATGGATGAACAAATATGCAATCATGCAGTCAAAAACTCAGCTAAACGATTACCTGATGAATAGAGATGCCTTGCAGGATGCTGCCGTATTGGTTACTGTAGAATCGGCTATTTGCTTTGCCTTTTGCTTTGCCGCTTTAAGGAACTTATTCGGGAAGAAAATAAAGAAGTGGCTGCTGCCTTTATATTGGTATCCGAGCTTACTGCTGTTTCCTGTCCTGTTTTATATTCTCACTCAAACCATATTCAGCATGTCGGGTACAGATTTCGACACACTGGCATATACAATAGCTGCGATTACACTGGGTTTATTGCCGGCAGCAGCTTATGGAGTGAAGTATATGTTTCCCGAAAAAGAATTACGGCTTGAAGTACATTTTCTGGTAAGTCTTTTTGTTGCCATACTTGGGCTTCTCACCACCGTAAATGGGAATGTCACCTATGCGGCAGCCGAAGAGCCTGTCAACTTCAAAGCATTAGGGTTATCTCTCGGGCTGTTTATCATCTTGTTTCTGATCGGATACGGATGGAGCAAAATCCGATGGATAATTATGCAGAAAAAACAAGCTAAATTTAAATAATTGTGAAGTAATAATTAGGTCTGCGACCTCAAATAAAAAAATCAATGGAAATTATTTCTAAAGTACTCTTTTGGGTAGCCAACAGTTTATTGATTCCCGATATTATTATATTATTATGCCTTTTTGCAAGAGGCTTACTGCTTATCGGAGGCTTTTACAACCAGTACATGACCAAACGGAAAAACGATAAAATACTTAATGATAAAATTAAGGGATTGACGTCCTCTTCAATTAATGAACTGAAAGGGTTATTACCACAGAACGATAATTCTCTTTTCATAAAATATATGAGAGATTTACTGACAACCACTCCAAGTGAAGCTTACTCTGATTTTCTTCTGTCTAATTTCGAAAACGAAGCTGAAAAAGACACTTCATTGTCGAAAATGTTGGCTAAAATGGGTCCTGTATTAGGTCTTATCGGTACACTGATAGCTATGAGTCCTGCATTGGTTGGACTATCGACTGGTGATATTGCAGGTATGGCCTACAATATGCAGGTTGTATTTGCGACTACGGTAGTAGGTCTTGTCGTTTCTGCCATTGGGTTGGTAACCTTACAGTTTAAACAACGATGGTATGCCAAAGATGTAAATAATCTCGATTATGTATCTCGCATATTAACTCGAAAAGAAGACTGATATGAGAAGACAACGCCGAGTCAGCAGATTTGCCAAAGAGGAAGATACCGATCCGCTAAGTGTAGTAGTCAACCTCTTCGATGTTGCAATGGTATTTGCCGTTGCCCTGATGGTAGCAATGGTCATGCACATGAATATGACCGAAGTATTTACACAGGAAGACTATACGATTGTAAAGAATCCGGGAAAGGATAACATGGAGATCATCACCAAGGAAGGTAATAAAATCAATAAATATACACCTTCGAACGAACAATCTTCAGGATCAAAAGGCCGTAAAGTAGGTATTGCCTATGAACTTGAAAACGGCGAGATAATTTATGTTCCGGAATAGTGATCCGAACTACAATATAAGAGGCTTTTTCATGTTTTGTAAGACTTTTTTGTATATTTTTTTCATGCACGTAGCCAAATACATACCAGACAATGAGCAGTTGTAATCCACATGTACAGATAAGATATTCAGAGAAAATAGACATACAATAAAAATAATTACACATTAAGTCGGCAGGTTAAGTATTTTCTTATTAAGTAATTTATATCATTGTTAATAAGTTAATTATATATAGTCATCAGAGATTCTGTTACTATTTTCCATGATTAAGATACTTATGCTAAATTATTACAGCTTAACTTTGCTGTATAAAATTATTAGCATGAGTATCTTGAAAATCTTAATCATTGCAACAAACGTTAATACGTATGCCAGTGGAAATAAGGAAACAGGTTTATGGCTGAGTGAACTGACTCATTTATATCACCAGGCAAAAGAAAGGGGCTATGAAGTTACCATTGCAAGCCCAAACGGCGGTAATGTGCCCATAGACCCCGAAAGTCTTAGACGGTTCACTTTAGATAAAGTATCCAAAAAGTATTGGCAGGATAATTCATTCCGTGGGTTATTGAACAATAGCAAAAGTTTGGCAGAAGTAAAAAATGAAAAATTTGATTTGGTCTATCTGGCAGGCGGTCACGGTACAATGTACGACTTCCCTAACGATACGATAATGCAATCCATTATCCGAAACCAGTATGAAAGTGGAAAAATGGTCGCTGCTATTTGCCATGGCGTGAGTGGCCTGCTCAATGTGAAATTATCTAATGGAGAATATCTGATAAGAAACAAAAAAATTACCGGATTTAATTGGTTTGAGGAAAGTCTTGCCAACAGAAAAAAGGAAGTGCCGTTCAATCTGGAATCAGGTTTGAGAAAAAGAGGTTCAAAGTATGAGAAAGCTTTCATTCCAATGACTTCACACGTTGTGGCAGATGGGAATCTTATTACGGGGCAAAATCCGTTTAGCTCCACAAAAATAGCAAAAGTCATTATGAAGGAAATAGAAAAGCAAAACGAAAATCAACTCATTAATAAAAACAATTAAATTCTCGCTTATTACAGCAATTATTGGAGCGATATTTCTTTTAGTCTTAGCGTTGGACTTAATGTAAAGCCCTACTTCAAATGTTCTCTAAAAAACGTTTCCAGTTTATCAAATGGAATTACATCTGTTTTATCGTATAAATCCACATGAACAGCATTTGGTATAATTATCAATTCTTTAGGTTCGGAAGCCGATTTGTAAGCGTCTTCGCTGAAATATTTGGAATGTGCATTTTCGCCGGCAATCAATAATATAGGTCTTGGCGAAATTTCTTTGATATAAGTCAAAATGGGCATATTCATAAACGAAATCGGATTGGTAATTGTCCACGAACCGTTGGAGTTTATCGAGCGTTCGTGAAATCCTCTATCCGTTTTGTAATAATCGAAATAATCTTTTACAAACTGAGGTTCGTTGCCATTCAATGTGTCGGGATTAGGGCTGTTTCCATATGCAAATTTTCCTGCTTCTGCGTCTTTCCAGCGCTGTTGGCTTAATTGTTCCAATATTTTGGTGCGTTCAGCCAATATCACTTTATCATAATAACCTTTGGCGTTTACTCGGCTCATATCGTACATACTTGTGGTGGCAACAGCTTTTATACGTTTGTCAACAGCAGTCGCATTTAAGGCGAAACCTCCGAAACCACAAATACCGATAATGCCGATTTTGTTTCGGTCGATGTTTCTCTGTATGCCTAGAAAATCTACTGCGGCACTAAAATCTTCGGTATTAATGTCGGGCGAAGCCACACTACGAGGTTCACCACCGCTTTCACCTGTGTAAGACGGGTCGAAAGCCAGTGCTATAAATCCACGTGCTGCCATTTGGTTGGCATACAATCCCGAAGATTGTTCTTTTACTGCTCCAAAAGGTCCGCTAATAGCAAGTGCAGGCAAGTTGTCTCCTCCGTTTGCGGGCTGGTATAAATCGCCGGTCAATGTAATGCCGTAACGGTTTTTGAAGGTTACTTTTTTGCGTATTACTTTGTCGTTCAACTTAAAAGTATAGTGCTCTGTTGTATTCATTTTTAGAGAATTTGATTTTTTATTTTGTGCGAACGATTGTTCTGAAAACATTAAAACAGCAACCGTCAGGAGAATTGATAAATGTTTCATATTATTTTGTGTTAACTTCATTGTATTCCTCGTCTGTTACTGGTTTTAGCCAAGTTACCTGCACATTGTCTTTAAAATTGGTGATGGCAATATGTACCATTCTTTCGGTTGTCGTTGCACCGTGCCAATGCTCTGTATTTTCAGGGATTATCACAACATCACCTTTTTTTATGGGTTGTGCAGGTTTCCCTTTCTCCTGATAAAATCCGTTACCTTCAATCACGAGTAAAACCTGCCCTTTCGGGTGTGTGTGCCAATTTGTTCTTGCGTTTGGTTCAAAAGTTACGCTTCCCGCCGAAAATTCATTATTGTGGTCTTGTGCTACCAATGGTGTTAAAAATGCACCTCCACTAAACCAATCATTAGACAATTTATCTCCTTTCGGATAAATTGAAAGGTTATTCTGTTTGTTCATATCATTATTATTTTGATTACACGAAATCAGAGCTACGATTGCTAAAATTGATAATTTTTTCATCTTATTTCTGATTTATTTTTCCATTTCAAAAGTAACGGTTATATTTCCCGAGTCCAATGCAGAATCCAATCCCGTAACATCATCTACTTTTCCTAATCGGGTATAGCTGTAAGACGTAGAAAACGATTTGTAAAACAATACCAAAGTTTGAGAGCCGTACAGCATTAAATCTCCGTTTTGTATCGTTGCGGGATTGGACGAATTCGTCGGAAGACTATTTGGCAAATCGTAATATTTTTCGTTTCCGTTCAGCTCAATCATATTGATAGTGAGTGGTAACATTTCCTGAAATACTTTTGCTGTGGCATTGTCGTAAAGTGTAGCCGTAAAGGTCTGCGAATTGGCTGTTATTTTGACTTTTCGGTTTGGCATAGGTGTGTTGTTTTTTGTTTCACTATCATTTTTATCACAAGATGAGGCACTACACAAAAGCATTGACACAAATGTCAAAATCATAATAAATGATGTTCTTCTCATCTCTTTTAATTTTAAATGGTTTTGATAACTTTCGCAGGAATACCACCCACAACCGTATTATCGGGAACATCCTTTGAAACTACCGCACCTGAAGCTACAATGGCATTTTCTCCAATAGTTACACCTTGCAGAATGGTTGCTCCTGCACCAATCCAGGCATTCTTTTTGATATGGATAGGTTTAGGCACGAGCGCGTGCCTGTTTTCAGGCTTTGTCGGGTGTCCCTCCGACAACAAGCTGACTTTCGGTGCTATCAGTACGTTGTCCTCGATGGTAATTCCTCCCAAATCCAAAAACACACAATCAAAATTGATAAATACATTTTTCCCGATTTTGGTATGTTTTCCGTGGTTGATATACAAAGGGGTGAAAACTATAACGCTGTCGTCAATTTCCGTAGCTGTGATTTGGCTCAACAATTCCCTGATCTCGTTCGGGTTTGTTGTGTTGTTCATCTGTACCAATAGCTTTTTCGTGTTGTACGAAGCCGCACGCATTTTGTGTGCTTCGGGATCGTTTGGCAAAATGATTTCTCCATTTCGTAACCGTTCAAAAACATCTGTTGTTTGCATTGTATTCCTTTTTACAATGCAAAATTACTTCTGAAACCAGACTTCGTGGTAACAGAATTCAAACCAATACTTATGAAATTCAAACTTTTTCTGAACGGATAATAGTTGGGTTAGTACCTGTCTGTTTTTTGAAGAAATTATTGAAATAGGTCGGATATTCAAACCCTAAAGCATAAGCTATTTCGGAAATATTCCAATTGCTGTGTTGCAGCATTGCTTTGGCTTCGGCGACAATACGCTCCGAAATGTGTGCGGTAGTAGTTTTGCCCGTAATTTCTTTTACGGCACGGTTTAAGTAATTGACGTGGACGGAAAGTTGGTTGGCATAGTCTTTTGCAGTTTTTAGCTGGAGTGGCAGATCAGGGCTTTCTATCGGAAATTGCCTTTCCAATAACTCCATAAAAACGGTAGTTAATCGTTCGGCTCCGCTTTTATTTTGGCTGTAGTTTTCAGACGGTTTCAGTTTCAGGGCTTCGTGCAAAATCAGTTCGATGTAATTGCGGATTAAATCGTCTTTAAACACGTAATCAGACTGTTGTTCTTCAATCATTTTTTGAAAAATACCGTTCAAAAACAATCTTTGACTTTCCGGAATTTCTAAAATAGGTGTGCCTCCCAATTTGAATAAAGGTGATTTTTGCAAACTGTCAGAGCGTTTGTTTCCTGCAAAAAAGTCTTCCGAAAACAAAATCGTATAACCTGCATATTGTCGTGATAACGTTTCCCAAGAATATGGTACGTTCGGATTTCCGAAAAACAAAATAGTGTTTTCAACATCAAAACTTTTATCGGCATAATGAATACGGCTTTTGCCCGTTGTCAAACAAATTTTATAAAAATCTTTTCGGCTATAAACTTTCGTGGTGTTACTGTCCTCCTCAATTTGGAAAACATTAAACCCTTTTAGCTTTAATTCGGTGTTATATGTAGATAAAATTCTTTGCATGATACAAAGTTAAGAATTTCAAACAAAACACTTGTTAAATTTGTTGTTCTTTATAAGTTCCGTTGGGAAAAAATGTGCCATTGAACGTTGACTAAATTATCAATTTACATTTTGTTTCAGAGATTTTGTTACAAATCTCCTTAATTGGGTTACAACTGTTTTAAATTTCATTCAGACCTTTGTATTATAAAAAATTTATAAGATGGATTTCACAAAAATATTTCAATCGCAAAAGGATTTCTTCAATACCCACAAAACAAAAGAGGTGGCATTTAGAAAAGAAACATTATTAAAATTGAAAAATATTCTGAAAGAAAACGAAAACCGTTTGTATGAAGCTATTTATAAAGATTTCCGCAAGGGCAGGTTTGATACTTTTCTTACAGAACTGAATTTGATTTATAACGAAATCGATTTTTTCCTGAAAAATATAGAAAAATTAAGCAAACCGAAAAAGGTAAGAACACCACTTAGTTTGCAACCCGGGAAAAGCCATATTTATTACGACCCTCTGGGTGTTACGCTGGTGATCGGGGCGTGGAATTATCCATACTCTCTAACACTTATACCGTTAATCAGTTCCATTGCAGCAGGCAATACTTGTGTGGTAAAACCAAGTGAGCTTCCGGAGAACACAATGCACTTGTTGTCCGAATTAATCAATACAAACTTTCCTTCTAACTACATCCATGTAGCGGAAGGAGGAATACCGGAAACTACAGAATTGCTTAAACTACGGTATGATAAAATATTCTTTACCGGAAGTCCTAAAGTTGGGAAAATCGTGTATGAAGCCGCTGCAAGAAACCTTGTTCCGGTTGTACTCGAACTGGGAGGAAAGTCTCCCGCTATTGTTACCGGAACGGCTGATTTGGAGGTCGCCGCAAAACGCCTGGTCTGGGGCAAATTCTTAAATGGCGGACAAACCTGTATTGCTCCCGATTATCTTTTGGTAGAAGAGTCTGTAAAGCCGGAACTGCTGCAATTGATCAAAGAAAAGCTTGATGAAATCAATTATTCAGACGGTGCAGAACATTATACAAGCTTAATCAACAAAAGAAGTTTTGACCGGGTGCTAGGTCTTGTGGATAAATCCAGCATATATTACGGTGGAAGAAGCAATGAAGGAACCTTGTATATAGAACCTACCATTTTAGATAACGTAAGCTGGGATGATGCCGTGATGCAGGAGGAGATTTTTGGTCCTGTTTTTCCGGTAATCGGTTTCAGCAATTATGATGAAATCCTGCAAAAGATTATTGAAAGAGAAAAACCATTAGCGGCTTATCTCTTTACCAAAGATGATACGGAAAAGAAAAAACTGCTTGATTTTGTTTCATTCGGCGGTGGATGCATTAATGATTCTTTAATGCACATCACAAGTGACTATTTGCCTTTTGGCGGCATTGGAAATTCAGGTATTGGCAACTATCACGGAGCATATGGTTTTTTATCGTTTTCGCATCAAAAATCGGTAGTTGAAAAAGCACCTTGGGGTGAACCCGATTGGAAATACCCGCCATATACTGACAAGAAATTACGTTGGATAAAAAGAGTGATGTAGAGCAATTAGGTCATTTAGGTAACACATAGGGTAATTCGAAGGTGCCAAAACTTAAAAAGTTGAAAAGAGTCAGAGAGTAATCTCTATTTAGAAGAAGGGTCAAAGACCGAAGATGTTATGAAAAAGGGATCTGATAATTATAGAAAACAGTGTCCGCAGATTAAGTCTTTGTTATTACAAATAATACTAAACTAATTTGTGTCTGATAATAATTATATTAAGCAAATTTACCAGCTATTTATCAATAAATTACCAAGAGTGTATTTTGAAAAGTAGCGATTTGGTAACGTTCCTTTAGACTCGGATTTGCTGTTGTTCTCATAGCAGATAACTCTAAGAACAAATATAATAAGGATTCTATTTTGAAGGTCTGTTTTTGTAAAATATTCAAATCTGTAATCTCCCACAAAAACAACAAATCCGACTAACAATTACTTCTTTCATATTCTGTTAAATTCTTATCTTTACAGATAATTTGTAATCTAGTGCTTGTGACCTACTATTTTCTAACAATACGATTAATTGCTGCCGTTGTAGTATTAATAATGGGCATCTGTCTGCTGGCTGTTTATGTACCAAAAGAAGCCGCCCTTAGAAACTACCGCATTTCACGCGTATTGTTGGCTATTGCATACATCGCTCTTTCAACAGTCGGGCTGTCGCAGGCTTTTCACCTGTTGAAACCCCAAAGAGGATCGTTGTTGTTGGCCATTACGTTAACTATCGCACCACTTCAGGCATTACTGTTTACGTCGGCTTTGATTACTCTGATAAACTCCCGGTTCGTCACTGCACGTAAGATTTGGGCTCAGGTTATTCCGGTTTTGATTTGTGGAACGATGTTGGTTCTGATTTATTTCAGTATGTCAGCAAATGCTTTTCTTTGGGCTTGTTACGTTGCACTGCTGCTCTATTGTCTGCAAATAGTACTATTGGTAACGATTTTCATGAAAGAATATAAGCGTTACCGTCAAAAACTGGACAACTTCTTTTCCGGTGACGAAGAACGCAGGACGCTATGGGTACGCAATATTTTTTTTATGGCAACAGGAGTGGGCGTAATGGCAGCTACAATTCCACTGTTTGCAAGTCAAACTGCATATCTCGTTTTTATTTTTTCCTATTTATTTTTGTATCCGTTTTTTGCAATTAAATATATCAATTACGTAAACCTGTTCCATCGAATTGCGCCCGTTGTTGATGCTTCAGAGAAGACAAATCTTCATAATCACTCTGAAAATCAAAATATTTCGTCGGCAATTGAATGTTGGATAAACAAAAAAGGATTTATACAACAGGATATAACCTTGGAATCATTGGCCATGGAGCTTTGTACCAATCAGTCTTATCTTTCGCGACATATCAATGCCCAGTTCGGCCAGAACTTCAAGGCATGGATCAATTCCCTGCGTATCGCAGAATCTCAGAGATTATTAGATGACCATCACGACCTGTCGCTCATAGAAGTGGCTGAGCGGTCGGGGATTCCCAGCAACAGTACTTTCTATCGGAACTTCGTTACTGTAACGGGTATGACTCCTGCCGAATACCGGAGGCAGAAGCAAAGTCAAAATGAAATAGAGTAGATGAGTCCAAAAGTTGCTTTCAGTATCATTTTTTATTCCAAATAGACAAAAATCCCAAAACACGACATGACTTTTACTTGTTTTGGGAAAAACAACCCGAGCAGAAGAGTGTAGCTTTGTGTATCAACACATCATAACTATTATGCTCGAATTTGACTATTTTAAACTTGTATGGCTACTATCGGGAGTAGTGGCACTGGTGCTGGGAATTTTTTTACTGACAATTTCTATGCCTAAAAATCCGAAGCTGAAGAACTATCGCATTGCCAGACGATTTGCGGCTTTAGCTTACTTTATGCTTGCAACAAAGATATTTACAGGCGTATTTCTAGGGGACTGCAAACAGGAGGGTGAATTGGAAATGCTCATCATGCTGTTGGTGCCTTCATTTCAGGCTCTCATGTTTACTGCTTCGCTTATAACACTGATCAACCCGAGTTTTGTTACTCTACGAAAGGTCTTATCTCATGCCGTCGGAATATTACTCTGCTTTTTCGCTCTGGTGGTGATCTATTTTCTCATGTCAGATGGCACATACCATATCGTATATTACATTGCCGTAATGTTATATCTTTTCCAACTCGGATTCTACGCTATCATTTTCACACGACATTATAATCGATATCGTCGCAAACTAGACCATTTCTTTTCGGACACCGAGAAGCGAAGGTTGTTGTGGGTAAGGAATATATACATTCTTGTTATCATCATAGGTATAGCGGCAGGGGCAAAACTTATTATTAACACACAGATCTTTTACATCTGTTTCATTGCCTTTTATACGGTTATATATACTTATTTTGTTGTGCAGTATATTAATTATGTGGACGAATTTCACACTATCGCATCGGTTGTATCACAGTCCGAAGAAGACACCGAGGTTGAAAACGGAACGGCTAATGTCGCCTCGGCTCTGGAAGGATGGATTACCCGTAAAGAGTTCGTACAGCAGGATATATCTTTAGAATCCCTATCGGCAGAGTTAAACACTAATCAGACTTATCTTTCCCGCTATATCAACTCTGAATACGGACAAAATTTCAAGACATGGATAAACTCATTACGCATAGCGGAGGCTCAACGGCTGCTTGTCGAACAACGTGAAATTCCCCTTGTCCAGATTGCCGAGAAATCGGGGATGAAGAGCAGTAGCACGTTCTATCGCAACTTCGTTGCCGTAACAGGTATGACCCCGGCTGATTACCGAAACAACTTCGAGGTTGAATCTGATACAGATGCAGAGACCGACAACTGATAGATCATAATAAAATAACAATGAGTCTGATATTTTTATCAGGCTTTTTTTATTGAAAATCGGGTCAATTCCCAAAATCCGGCAAATAATTTAAGTTTTGGGAATAGCTATGGGAAAAATCCCAAAATCCGAGATAATATTTACTTGTTTTGGGAAAAACAGCATCGTTAAGAGGATATATTTTTGCACATAGCATTGGGTGAAAAAAAAACCATTATCGAAAAATAGCTTCAGAAAAATACTGATTTATCAATAATAACCAACTATGAACAAGCAAATGAAAGCAAATAAAACAGTCATATTCTGCATACTGTTTTTTGTGGGTATTGTAACTTATGCGCAGCAAAGCGAACAATACTCCCAAACCTATTTCAAAAAAGGCAGCCTGAGCTTGCGTACCAATGCCGTACCGTGGCTGATGCTGATGCCCAATGCAGGGTTTGAATACAAAGCATCGAATAATATCGGCCTGATTGTAGACGGAGCTTTTGCCCGATGGAATTTAGAGACGGCCAATAAATACTGGCATGTATGGCATGTTGCACCACAGGCTCGCTACTATATAGGAGAGCCTAAATATAATTATCTGGGCTTGCAGTATATGATGGGCGAGTATAACCTGACCGGGACACAGGGCAGTTATATGGGCGGAGGACTGACGCTCGGACACCAGTTTGATTGTGGACATAATTTACTGGTTGACGTAGGCTTCTCTCTCGGCTATCTCTATTTGTACAATACGGAAGAATATACACACAAAAATGGCATGAATGTTCGTACCAAAGACAAGTACTCTCATGGCTACTGGGGGCCGACAGGTGCAAGCATCACTTTTGTCTGGAAAATAAACTGATTAACCTGAAAAACTTAAAAAGAAATGAAAACATATAAATATTCTTCTGCATTGTTTACGGCAATCATCGTTTTATTTTCCGTAATACTTTCGTCTTGTGCCAAAGAAGAACTAGTAGATCCGCCTAAGGTTATACTGACAACCGACTGGACAAACCGTACTGAGGGCGTTGTCATACCATCAGCCTACACTGTAGCTATAAACAATCAAGAGCTGACATACAGCACCGTGAGCAATACGCTGCCGCAACTTGATGCCGGGATATATCCTGTCAGTATTTATAATGCTGCCGACAAAATAACTATCGATGGGACATCGGCCAAGGTTTCAACCTTCGGAAGTGTTGTCGATGCAAAGCCAGAATATCTATTCTACTCCCAATTGGATATAGAATTTGAAAATGACAAGGAGAAGGCAGTAACCGCCGTTATGCAGCAACAAGTACGGCTGCTGAATATCGAGCTTACCATTACGGACGGAGATATTGGTAATATAGAATCGGTATCTGCATCGTTGAGTGGGGTAGCAAATACGATGAATCTCAAAGACGGAACTTATTCCGGTACGGGGCTGAAAGTGGAACCAGTGTTTGCCCAAAGTGGCAATAAATTAAATGCGTCAGTTCGTTTGTTGGGACTAACCTCCGAAGCTCAAGAGTTGACATTAGACATTGTTTACAAAAGCGGTAATACACAGCAAATAGTATCGGATGTAAGCACATTATTAGCCAATTTCAATAAAGATAAGCACCTGCCCATTACCCTAAAAAGTGAGGCGCAAATATTTACAGTAATAGAAGTACAAACCACTATTAAAGCATGGGAAGTGCAAGGCACTATAAACGACAACACCGAAATTCAATAATGAAAAACTTATAAAATATATAAAAATGAAAACAACAAAATTATTAGGAACTGCATTGTTTGCAGTAATGGCATTTACGGCGTGTTCGAATGACGATGGAGTTAATAGTCAACGCCAAGAGATAAAAATTGTAGCCACCATCGGTGCATCTGATGATAACCGTACCAAAGCCACCTTCGAAAATGATGGCAGCGGAGAGTTTGAAGCCGGGGACGAATACACTCTGATTGCCTGGAGCCAAACGTTATCGAACGGAGGCATGTATCGATACAAGATCGGCGAAACCTCTCTTTATTGGGATGCAGATGGCTGGGATGGCAATCCTATTGATTTTATAGCTTGGTATCCGAATTATGTATTTGGTGGAGGATATACTCAATTCTATGAGGTTGCCGCAGCTGCAAGCGAAGATGCTAAGGATTTACTCATAGCTCCGAAAGTTACTGTAGCTAAAGGAAATGTGGTGAACTTGCAATTCAAGCACATGATGCACAAATTGGTAGTGAACCTGAGTAGTAATTATTTCTCCACCGCTAGTCTGAATAATGCTGTCATCAATCTAAAAAATCTAAAATCTTCAGCTTTGGTTGATTTTTGGAACGCAACGGTAGATGCCTCTCTAGCAAACGGAACAGAGTCATATGCATCTAAGCTAGGAGCGGCAACAAGCTTTATTGTTGCACCCCAAACATTGACAACAGGGAGTGTGATGCTAGAGATTGAAATAGAAGGAAAAACCTTTGTATATAAAGTTCCGGCATCATTAACTACACTCGAAAGCGGTAAAGTTTTAACCTTAAACTTATCTTCCAATAGAGATGCAATAGTATTGCAATCGAGTGGCATACAACCATGGGGCAATCAAGATACAATAAATGCAGATGTTGAAGAACAACCGTAATAGCACAAACTTTAAGAAACTAACTCTATAAAATAAAGGGATGAAAACAATCAAATTTTTAGTATTTGCAATTATTGCAACAATGGCTTTTACAGCCTGTTCCAACGATGATGAACCAACGATGGGTATATCCGATGACATCGTACAAATCAATAGCCTAATTAATGGTTCAAGGACTAAAGCTGTTATTAATGGGTACACTGGTGAAGGATATTTTGAAAACGGTGATATTTTGGGGCTATATACTTCTGTTGACAGTTACATAGATGAACTACCTTACACTATCGGAAGTACGACACTGCTATGGAAAGACTTAAGTGAAACAAATCCGGTAACTTTTTCAGCTTATTACCCTCGTAGCTCTAGTTATATTTTCGATCCGGAAAACTATATATTTAATGCTGCTACAGCAACAGAGCCCGACTTGCTGGTAGCGACTCCTGTAACAAAAAGCAAAGGACAAGGGGTCGATCTTAGTTTTAATCATATAATGCATCAGTTGATAATCCAACTATCTAAGGGTACTGAAATCCCTGGTAGTTTATTTGACGCAAAAGTCACTTTGTTAAATATGAAATCATCAGCAAAAGTAAATTTGCTGACAGGTGCAATAGATGTTTCCGCGGCTTCAGGGACAGATGCTTATTCTGTGAAAGATGCGTCAGAAATATTCGTTGTAGCTCCGCAACAGTTGATCGCAGATAGAGACTGGATTAAGATTGAACTTGCCGGAAAAACATATACATTCAAAGTCCCGACAGGTCTTACCGAACTAAAAAGTGGAAAACGCTTGACATTGTCACTTACTCTGACCAAGAAACCTGATGGTACAGCAGCAGTAGCATTGACCAATCAGGGAATTTCCACATGGATTGACCAACAGCCTATGATAGAGGAAGACGCAAACGAGAATTAATCGTAGTACAGATCAGTTATTTTATATATACAAATGATAAAGAAATTACTGACATATTACACCCAGCTATTAGAAGAGTTTCTCCAAAACGATTTTCCACAACCCCTTCGGGTTGTGGAAAATCGTTTTGTGGGAAATGGAATCGTCGATGAAACTGCCGCTTTGGGGACAGATACTTATCCTTCGGTAACAGACTCTATCAGCGCATGTGGTATTTAGGGTAATATAAGTGATGAAATTGAATTTAATTAAAATAATCAAAAAATACTTGAGTTCGGTCAGGGCGGGTTGGTAAAAAATACCGAATGCAAATGTTGTTAAAGATTACTCCTCCCTCTTTTTTGAAAACAAATAAGTCTCTATAGATAATTAACTTAAAGTGTTACAGTAATGCGGGGGTCGAAAGAACACCCGCATTACTGTAATATGATAATCATGCAGCATGATCGATGACCATATTACAAATGGCGAGGAGAGTATTGTCATTTGCATAATTAATAGTAAAACAGACTTTCCTCCAATAATACACCTGCAAGTCAATGAAGCAGATTTTACCAGAAAATAACCGATTTGTATGCTTTGAGCACAGACTAAAAAAAAGGCAGTGTGCAAACCAGAATTTTTTTTTTGCAAAGGTTCAGTACAGGCTGCATTGGGCAATTACGGAAAAAATAGCTATCGAAATTATCTATACCGAAGCGGATACTTCCAAACTGTATATGGGGCTAAACTTGGAAGATGCATCTGATGGAAAATCCAGAAAAGCGATATTTGGGTTACCAAGAATTACCTGTCACACCAACATATTGCTGAACTGAACAGGATTGTATAGGCTTATTTAGATCTGGCAGAAAACAACGCACAACGTGGCATTTAATATGCAGCAATGGACAAAATTTTGGACAGCTTTTTGCAGTTGTCCAATTACTCGATTTTGAGCGACAAAGGAAAGCTGACAATACTCGAAGCCATACTTAATGCCGAAAGTGAATAAGATAAATTCCGGGTCATGCAAGACAAAACCTATGAAAACGATTTTGATAAGCTAATCAATGATGCAAAGAGAAATAATCAGAAATGAGGGTTCAATATCGTTTGCCTGCGACAATAAACTGTTTATAAAATCCATACAATCGGGACGTGAATTTATAAGAAATGTAATGGAAGCCCCGTCCTACGAAGGGCAAAGCCAAGTTTTTTTTGATAGAGGATAAAATTGAAGATTGTGATTGGGTGAGTAAGTTAGTCAGAAGTTCAGATACTAAATTACGTATACCTAAACCTAAAAAGAAAAAATAAAATTACATAATGCGGAGTATTGAACACACCGTTTTAATTAGTGTTTCGAAATTGTCAGAGATTTTGTTACAACTTCCGGTAATTGGGATACTTCCGTTATAAATATCTTCCTGATCTTTGTTATATAATAAAAAAGATAAAAAAATGCAAGTAATATTAGGAGCCAATGGTCAGATTGGAGAAGAACTCGCAAGAGCATTAAAAAGAAATTTTACGTCAGACATCAGGATTGTAAGCCGTGAAGCAAAAAGAGTGAACGATACCGACGCAGTTTTTTCTGCGGATTTATCCATCAAAGAAAAAGCCATCGAGGCAGTCAAAGGGTGTGAGATTGCGTATTTCACACTGGGGTTACCCATCAGTTCGGATTTATGGGAAAAGCAGTTTCCGCTTATTTTAGGAAATGTGATTGATGCCTGTAAAATAAACCGGACAAAGCTGGTGTTTTTCGATAACACCTATATGTATCCGCAAGACGACAGGAAACTTACAGAGCGAACTCCATTTCAGCCATTGGGCAGAAAAGCCAAAGTGAGAAAACTGATGGCTGAAATGGTGTTGAAGGAAATGCAGTCGGGACAGCTGGAAGCCGTGATTTGCCGTGCTCCCGAATTTTACGGTCCTGCAAAAACGCAAAGTATAACCAATACTTTACTATTCAATAACATCAAAGAAGGCAAAAAACTGAGCGTTCCCTTAAGTGATGCTAAAAAAAGGAGCCTGATCTGGACTCCTGATGCAAGCCGCGCAACAGCTTTGATCGGCAATACGCCTGATGCTT
>POVV01000291.1_pt1 | contig 37597 bp, 37 predicted proteins | sample 1560271 | NCBI WGS metagenome assembly POVV01 (sample SAMN08337232, study PRJNA429181) | Bioreactor metagenome, whole genome shotgun sequencing project. | biome: cows' rumen and soil; feature: anaerobic; isolation source: anaerobic chemostat enrichment culture, galacturonate as sole carbon... | reverse complement strand
AAGAAACTCTTTTTCCGTTAATCCCTCTTCATTCCTTCGTTCCATTCTGCCCTTCTTCCTACCAGTATCTTAGAAAATCACGGACTGAAGCGCCCCTAAAACTCCTGCACTGGCAAGTCCCATAATAGCCCCTGCCACCAGGACGCCTCCCATCACGGCTAAAATACTGGATTTAAAATCAATATCAAGCAGGCTGGCTGCCAAAGTGCCGGTCCAGGCACCGGTTCCCGGAAGGGGAACTCCCACAAATAACAAAAGTGCAATAAACAACCCTTGTCCAGCTTTCGCCTGCAGTTTTTCGCCGCCACGCTTTCCTTTTTCCAGGCACCAGGAAAAAAAGCCGCCGATCACCGGCTTATCTGCTCCCCATTCGAGAACCTTCCTCGCAAACAGATATATGATAGGTACCGGAAGCATATTTCCAAGAATCGCAACGATATAGGACTGAAAAAGTGGAAGTCCCATCACTGTTGCATATGGAATTGCACCGCGAAGCTCTATCAGCGGAACCATGGAGATAAAGAAAACGGTCATATATTTTTGTAACATATTCCATTCCTTTCGTGTAAAAGTCTGCCTTTATACTATACACAAAGTTTGACCGTCTATCAACCATTTTATAAAAAGATTATATTTACCATAGAGCGCCGGGAGGAAGCAGAGCAGGGCATACCCCTTTCTGCATAAACCATATATTATAGAAAGAAGGAGGGGCTTTCCATGAAAGACCGGCAGCAAAAACGAACCTTTCGCTTAATCTTCTCTGAATTAAATATTAACATTTGTAAAATACTATTGTACTGTCAAAACGAGTATGATATAATCCTCCAAAGTTGATAATCATGATACCAATCGCCAGAACGGAGAAAGATGACTATATGAAAGATCTGTTTCACAGATACAGGCATGTCTGGATCCTCGGCTACGCCTTTATCTATATTCCGTGGTTTGTTTACCTGGAAAAGACGGTGACTAACCACTACTATATCATGCATGTTGCTTTAGACGACCTGATTCCTTTTAATGAATATTTCATTATTCCATATCTTTTATGGTTTGTTTATATAGCTGCTGCTATTTTATTCTTTTTTTATACTGATGTAAAAGATTTTTACAGACTATGTACCATGCTGTTTACAGGAATGACCATCAGTCTGGTGATCTGCACCGTGTTTCCAAACGGTACGGATTTCCGCCCTGTGATTGATCCGGGTAAGAATATCTGCTCTGATATTGTAGCGATTCTTTATTCCACGGATACTTGTACCAATGTATTCCCCAGTATCCACGTTTATAACTCTATTTGTGTACACATTGCAGTCCTTCGCAGTGAGCGCTTAAGGAAATACCGGTCAGTGAGGACCAGTTCCCTGATCCTGATGATTTCCATCAGCCTTGCAACGGTTTTCTTAAAACAGCATTCCGCCTTTGACGGTCTGGGTTCACTGGTTATGGCCTATGTTATGTACCACTTTGTATACTCTGACTCTTTTGTTCCCAGCAGGGAGAAGGTTACAGAAAAAGCCATCAGTTAAAAACATATCCCCTGACGCCTTTCATTGATTGGCCAGGGGATATTTGTTTTTTACTTCCAGTGATAGTTTTAGTTAAAGCCGAAAAATTTCTGGGTCATTTTATAGATCGCAATCGGGAATTTCCTTCCGCTTTTTCCGGGGAGATTGACCCCTTGCCCCATAAAGCCCCATCGAAGCCTTAGGAACAGCGGTAAGTTCTGCTTGCGGAGGTGCTGCCACAATTCCTTTTTCTTTTCCATATTTTCATCATTGTCTGACTTAATTGCGAGGATGGAGGATATGGTCATCATGATCTCCAAATACCGCACCATGTAATGACGCAGCTTACGCTGTTTGATTTTCATCACATCGTAATAGCCAAGCATGAGCTTTGTCACCTTGAGCTGCTGGTCGATCCGGCCGATCATGACTGATTCGTTTACAGACTGGTCATCTCTTCCGATAAAGTAGCGGTAGAAATTCACATCCAAATAATACATGGTTCTTACGTGAGGCAGCGGCTGGTACACAAATATATTATCCACATAAAAAGTGTGCATGGGAAGTTCCAGACCGCATTGTATTAGAAGCTCTGTCCGGTAAATCACCGAATGCATGAGAATATAATGCCCAAGCAGGAACACCTTGACCTCATCCCAGCTAAATATCTCATTCTTAGGAAGGGCTGTTCGGTAATTCATGACTTTTTTCCGGGTTGCTCCCTGCTTTTCATAGACAAAATTGCTGATCAGCATATCCAGGGTCTCTTCCCCATAAACAAATCGCCGCAAAGTGTCCAGAATTTCCATATAAGCAGACTCGTCCACCCAGTCATCGCTGTCTACTACCTTAAAGTAAATTCCAGTGGCATTTTTTAAGCCGGCATTGACAGCCGCGCCATGGCCGCCGTTTTCCTGATGGATCGCCCGGCAGATTTCCGGATAATTTCTTTCATATTCATCCGCGATTTCTGCCGTATGATCTTTGGCAGAGCCATCATCCACAATGAGGATCTCAACCTCATCGCCTCCCGGCAGCAAAGAATCAATGCAGTGCCTCATATAGGCCTCAGAGTTGTAACATGGAATTGCTACAGATAAAAGTTTCACACAACATCCTCCTTAAAATTGTATTTCTGATAAATGCGGATTGCACAAATGGCAGACACCACCGCTGATGCGGCCGCCAAAACCGGCCTCCGGTCTGTATAAAACAAAGAATTCAAACGCTCCGTATTCACTATCCAGAGCGACAGGAAATTTGCTGATACGTGAAATAGATAAGGGGCCAGCAATGTTCCTGAAACCTCATACAGCCAGGCAACTGCCAGGCCAATGAGAAAGGCATAAACTCCCTGGGGAAGGTTTCCATGGTAAAGCCCGAAAAGAGCTGCAGACAAGACTGCAGACAGCCAAAAGGGAAGCTTTTCCTTAAGTGCGGCAAAGCCCAGTCCCCGGAATATGATCTCTTCTGCAAAAGGGATTATAAAACCGGAAGCAAGGAGCTGAAGGGGAAAGGACGCTGAATATAAGTTGGTTTCTGCTTCCTTGTAGGATGCGGACATTTCGGATAGTCTAAGTACATCTACTATATAATTACCAAGGACGCATAATGATGCTCCGAATATTAAGATATAGATTAGGCAGCCGTGTAGATTAAGGCCTGAATAGGATGGGGATCCACGGCGGCTTTGGTCTGCATAGTAAAAATAATAGAGTACGGGAGAGACTAAAATGGCGGATAAGGCGGTGGCTTCCAATGGGCCTAGGTTTATTGTTAAAAATAAAACAGTTGTCACAGCTGTATAAAAAAACATGGGAAGGATCAAATGCAGGATGATCGATATCATTAGTACGGTGTCCTTTCATTTTTTGTATTTTCTTATACTTTATACCATGCATCCGCAGTGCAGCTTGTAAAACCTGCGGTTTTACAAGCTCACGGGCTTTCGCCCTATGAAATAAGGCAGGCAAAAAATTTCTTATGTGCAAGCACAACAAATTTTTTTGCCTGCCTTATTTCGCACTGCTCATTGCTTTCGTGTACATTATACCATCCAATCACAAGATATCTACCAAAATTTTCATAATTATTTCTAAAGAATCATTCCTTCTTTCTAAAGGTTCCCATTTCTTGAAACCTGTTGATTTTTTTATTGTCTGATAATATAATATCTTTATACTTTTTGACCAAACTATACGGAATTGAGAGGGAACTGATATGGCAAAAAAACGTATTGTCCTGGCTTTGGGACATCATGCATTGGGAACAAATCTTCCGGAACAGAAAAAGGCAGTTGCCGAAACATCAAAAGTAATTGCAGATTTTATTGAAGCCGGCTGGCAGGTGGCTGTCACCCACAGCAATGCTCCGCAGGTGGGCATGATCCACACAGCTATGAATGAATTCGGAAAACTTCACGACGGCTATACTTCTGCGCCCATGTCCGTATGCTCTGCCATGAGCCAGGGTTACATTGGTTATGATCTGCAAAATGGCATTCAGGCAGAACTGGCAAAACGCGGCATTTACAAATCTGCAGCCACCATTTTGACACAGATGATGGTAAACCCTTATGATGAGGCTTTTTACACCCCTATGAAGCCTGTGGGACGCTTTATGACCGCGGAAGATGCAAAAGAGGAAGAAGAAAAAGGGAACTATGTGGAAGAAGTGCCTGGAAAAGGCTTCCGCAGAGTCGTGGCTTCTCCTAAGCCTGTATCAATTGTGGAAATTGACATCATTAAGGCTGTTATGGATGCAGACCAGATCGTCATCGCCTGCGGAGGCGGCGGCATACCGGTTATGGAACAGGGATACCGTTTAAAGGGCGCCAGCGCAGTCATTGAAAAGGACCGGGCGGCCGGGCTTCTGGCAAAGGAAATCGATGCCGATGTGCTCATGATCCTTACAAACGTTGACAATGTCACACTGAATTTCGGAACCCCTGATGAACGTCCCATCAGCCAGATGAGTCTGGAGGAAGCGGAAGGCTACATTCAGGAAGGGCAGTTTGAATCAAGCTCCATGCTCCCGAAAATAGAAGCCTCCGTTGATTTTTTGCAAAATGGAAAAAACCGGAAAGCCATCATTACCTCACTGGATAAAGCGGAAGCAAGCCTGGAAGGAAAAGCAGGTACGGTAATGCAATCTTTTTGAATATGGACAGAGGTCCGTTTCATATATTGAAGTAAATGTAATATAACGGAGCTTTATTCATGAAATTTTTGCAAAAATTAAAGATTGCAGAAAGAATCAGAAAGCTTTCTATCCCTCCTGAAACAGGAAAGAAGGCAATTATGGTATTCCTGCTTTTCCTCTGCGCCTTTGTGGCCGGGCACCTTGGAGCCATGATGGTGGAACAACACCGGGCAGTGGAGACTGCCGCAGATGGAAACTGGGGGTTAAGTTTCCAGCAGGAAGGACAGCCGCCGGTAGCCAATGCTACCATGGACTATTTAAAACAGTATAATGCCTATTATGCTGAAAAAACCCCGGATAAAGTTCTTTATCTGACCTTTGATGCCGGATACGAAAACGGAAATACCGCTGCTATACTGGATGCATTAAAGAAACATAATGCCCCGGCTACCTTTTTTGTTGTAGGAAATTACATAGAGACTGCTCCGGAGTTAGTAAAGCGTATGGTTGCGGAAGGCCATAACGTAGGCAATCATACCTATCACCATCCGGATATGTCTAAGATTTCTTCAAAAGAGGCATTTGAAAAAGAGATCAAAGATTTAGAGAACCTTTTTGAACAGACCACCGGACAGCCCATGAAACAATACTACCGTCCGCCGCAGGGAAAATACAGTGAGGCCAATTTAAAAATGGCGAATGATATAGGCTACAAAACCTTTTTCTGGAGCCTGGCCTACGTTGACTGGTATCAGGATAAGCAGCCTACAAAGGAGGAAGCCTTTAAAAAGCTTTTAGGCAGGATCCATCCCGGCGCTGTCGTGCTCTTACACAGCACCTCCAGCACCAACGCTCAGATTCTTGATGAATTGCTGACGAAATGGGAGGAAATGGGCTATCAGTTCAAATCTCTGGATCAACTGGTGGCTCAGTAGAAACGCTGTCTTCTTAAATAATATTTATGGAATAAAAGATGAGCTTTAAAATGGTTTTAAACCATTTTAAAGCTCATCTTTTTGTATACAATTTGGATGCAGTTGTTATTCCAGGAAGATATCCTCCAGCTGTTTGATGATGATGTCATCCAGTGATAAGGCAGTTTTGGCATACTCTCTGATAGTACCGTAATCCTCAAGGATTTTATCGATGGAAGCTTCGATATACTCCGGCTTTGTATCAAAGAGGGAGAACAGGTAATCTGCTACCCGTTTATCCTTAGCTAACTCCAGATATTTTTGATAATAGCGGACATTTTTTTCTGTTCTTGCCCTTTTCGTGAGCATGTAATCATAGATCAAGATATCTTTCGGAACCCCCAGGATCCCTTCCAAAAGCATGGCTCCGAATCCAGTCCTGTCTTTTCCTCCCCTGCAATGCTGGACGCTGGGATTGTTTGACCGGAGGGCCAGGAGCCTTAAGCTGGTTCCAAAAGCAGCACGGCTTTCATCGGATATGACAAAATTCAATTGCTGCTGTATCATCCTCAAGTCACCGGCATTGGGATTCTCTTCTACCGCGATTCTGGCCTGCTCTATGATGGCCTCATCCTTTGCCAGGTTTTCGTTATTATGAAGGAAACCGGCAACCATAGCCGTATGGGCATTGGGGTCACAGGAATAAGTGGTCACACCCTCTCCCAGCTCCCGGTTGGGGCTTCTTTTTATCTCCCCCTCATTTCTATAATCAATGACGGTTTTGATTCCCAGGCTTTTTACATACTCCAGTCCGGCGTCTTCCAGCAAAGCGAAATAATCTGAGCGGAATGCTATGCCCCATTTTATTCTCTTTCCCGACCCGGTCATATACCCTCCCATGTCCCGTAAGTTATACATTCCATCTACCGGAAGGATCCGGTATCCAAACAGCATGGGGGCATGATTCTTCCATTCAATGATAAAATAAATCTGTTTTCTTTTTTCAGGTGCAGCATGAAACGTCAATTTTTTTTCCCTGGATGAGAAGAGAAAACTGCGGTTTTGAGTATAGGGATCCCTTTCATAGGTCCAGTACAGATGATATTCCTCCAGCGTCTCTTCATCCGAAACAATGTTTAATTCTGTTTTGCCGTTATCCAGAGGAAAGGCCTCGATGTATTTTATCTCCATGGCACTACCTCTTAAGCTGTTCAATTTTCTTTTTCATATCCACAGGAGCATCGTAGGCTGCAACCTGATATTCGATCTTAACCCCCATATCCGCCAGTTTATTAAAATCTTCCTCTTCCTTTGGGGAAAAGCAGATGATATGGTCATAGGATATGGTTCTTTCCGGAGTAGTCCTCATGCCTCCGAAATTAATGTGGTCAATGGGTACGCCTCCCTCCTTCAGTCTTAAGGCATCGCTGAAGCTTCCCATAATCAGAAATGTGTTTTTCTTAATGGGATTATTGGCATATACCCGGATGAATTTATCCACGCCGAATACGTGGACCGTATAGGCAGGCGCCGCCATTTTCAGTACTGATACCTGCACGGGATTTTCCACAGCGGCATCACTGATGCAGATGACCTGCTCTGCTCCGATGTGGCTTAACCAGGAAGTTGCTACCTGACCGTGAATCAACCGGTCATCAATACGAATCCATTTGATCGCCATCTTGTTCCCCCTCTTCTATCAGTTTGTCGTTAATGCGGACCAGACCCATTTCATAAGCCCTCTCAATCACGGAGCCCGCCTCTTCCAGCGTTTCAGGCTGTGCAATAAACAGTTCCATTAACACAGGCATGCTAAAACCGGAATATACCAGGATTTCAGGCGCTGTTAGGGCTAAGTAAGTGGCTGCCTTGGCCGGTGTCCCTCCATAAATATCGGTTAAGATCAAAATTCCTGACCCTTTGTCATCATAGGAAGCATACAGATCAAGCAGCTCCTTAAGACACTGGTCATAGCTTTTATCCGCTGTCACGGAAATGACATCAACATATTTTGCAATATCTCCAATGATCAATCCTGCCGTATTTAATGCCTCCTGGGCATACAGGCCATGGCTTGCCAGAATGATACGAATTCCCATATCTATCTTTTCTCCCCTGTTTTTTATTTCTGCAGGCAATGGGCCGTCACAGGAATACACACATTCCTGAATCTGGCCAAGGCTGCAAGGGTCAAATATCCCGCAGCTTACGGATGGTATTTGACTAAACCAGAATACCGGCCATTGCAAGCATTGTTCCCACAATCAAAATGCCGAAAATAAGAAGGATCAGATATTTTCTCGGCATCCGGCTGTGAAGCTTATAAAGCCCGATGGTGAACAAAAGAGGAAGCAGCTTTGGCAGGATCCCGTCTAAAAGAGCCTGAATGTTTACGATGGTCTCATTGATGACGATTTCCGTCCCCACATTGATCTTCACATAATTTCCTATAAGCGCTCCCAGCACGATCACACCCACCATAGTGGATATATTTATGATCTTCTGGATCACCTTTGCCTGCTCCCCGCTCTGAACAAATTCAATCCCTTTTTCATATCCCATGATGGTGCCGAAATACTTAACTCCAATGTTGATGCCATTGTAAATCAGGAACATCAGAATAGGACCGATTAAATTTCCCTGCAGGGCATAGGCCGCACCGATACTTCCCGCAATAGCCTGGATTGTGATCTTAAATACGCTGTCTCCGATTCCTGCCAAAGGCCCCATCATGCCCGCTTTTACCGCAACCACTGCTTCTTTTTCGTCCACTTCCGTGGTTTCCTCAATGGCCGCAGTGATCCCAAGTATCATGCCCGTAGCCGTATTTTGAGAAAGGAAATAAGCCAGATGCCTTTGCATGGCCTCTACCCTGGCGGCTTTTCCCGCATCCTTATAAACCTTTTTTAATACCGGCGCCAATGCAGTAATGAATCCAATGGCCTGGGCATTGCTTGAAGTTACGGTGATTCCAAGGCCGAAAATCTGCAGACGCCAATAGACCGCATTCAAATCCTTTCGGGTTATTTTTATGTAACTTCCTTTTGCCTGTGTATTGGGATTATCCAGTCCCACTGCTCTTTCTTTCCCAGCACTCATAAGTCATAACCTCCATCCTCGTCATCTCCGTGCCTTAAAACGGCCACCGGTGTTTCATTCTGACGGTCCTTTATCTCCATCATAACGGAATACAGCATTGCAAATGCCAGGGAAATCAAGGTCACCGGCAAAATCCCAAGTCCCAGATAGGTGGATGCCACAAAACCAAAAATCAGGAAAGGCCACATAAAGCCCTTCATCATCATTGTCATGAGGATGGATAAACCCACTGCCGGCAATATTCCGGAGGCAGTACTTAAGCCCTTTAAAATATTGCTGGGAATGACATTTAAAATCTTATCCACGACCCCTGCTGAAAAATAAACCACAAGGAATGTGGGAACTGCCCGGAGTAAAAACTGGAATGCAATGGCCACATAATTCACCATTAAAATGCTGTCAAATTCCCCGGTCAAAGCCAGCCTGTCCGCCCATACTGCAAAGAACTGGCGGACGAAGTCAAAGATTAAAAGAAGCTGCTGGGACAAAACCGCCACCGTCGTAGCCGCAGCCACCCCTGCCGCGATCCCTTCTGCCGTTGCCCCTGTGCTGGTGATGGAAATGGTCGTTCCAACGATGGTTCCGATAATCATGTCCGGAGTCTTGTAACCGGCCATGTTTCCCAGCCCCATCCACATCAGCTCCAGGGTTGCGGAAATGATCAGCCCGGTCTTGACATCCCCTAATATGATCCCTACTATCGGACCTACCAGCAAAGGTCTCCGGAGCATTTGCGGGCCCTGATCGTCAAATGAACAATACCCGGCCCATACCGCTATAAGTAACGCCTGCCAAACTGTCATAATTGTATACCCCCTTTGTTTGATATAAAAAAAATACCATAGAACCGCCCTCACCTCAACGTTTGCTTTCATCACTGAACGCGCATAAAATTAGCAGGAAATATTTGCGCCTTATAGTGCAGAAAAATAGGGAAAGGCATGTCTGTGGGGATCAGCCATCAATATGGTGACGCAGCTCAGAATCCCCGTTCTTCACCTCCACCAGCCCCTTCCTTAAGTCCAGAAGAATGAAATGGATCTCCTTGATTGCCGCTCCATTTAACAAGACCTCCTCTTGCAGACTGAAAATATAGTACTGCTGATGAGGCTCAGTTCCTGTAAAAATATTGATGTACTTTTTCTTTTCCTTATCTATATAATCCGTATGGTAAATGGCGCTGTGTATCAATTTGTAAAACCCCAGCTTCGTATAGCCGGGAGCAATAGGTTCCCGCCAGAAATATTCCGCAATGGTTTCTGCCAGGTTTTCTATCCCGCAGTCCAGCCCCACCATATCCGGGGATCCCATGTAATTTAAAATGGCTCCCACCTTTCTCTTCTTTGAAATAACTTTAGCCCAGAGGTCATAAGAGAACTTGTTGAAAAAATCGTAATAGTAAACAGGAATAGGGAAATAATCCGATTTGAATTTCATCCCTGCCGGCAAAAAGACGTAATCATACTTCGAATAATCAAGCCCTCCAGTTTCGTATAAATAATGGGAATGAAAATGAATATTCAATTCATCAGCATTTAACCCCAGCCTTCTTATAATCGTTGAATCAGCTGCCCTTCCTATTTCATTGATCAGGATGACATCGGTTGGCTCATACTGGTTTCGGATGCGGTAGACGAGATTATAGATCAGAATGATCAGCTCGTAGTACATCATGTCCTGTATCTCATCGGTTCTGTGCCCCGGGAGCTCATTGTAAATATAATTTGCCAGAGCCTGGGAGGAAATCATCCGGTTAGTCCTGCATTTTATGGAATAGGGAAATTCCAGCTCCACAATGCCCCACCTGTTTCTCAGCCGCCTTTTGTAAAAATACAGGAGAAGGTGGTCACCGACCTCTTTATAGTGAGTAAGGTCCAAAAATATGCTGTCCTTTAAAAATTTCATAACCTCTTTATAGGTTTCCAGGCCCTCCGGCACTATTTTCCTATAGCTTTCCCCAGCCCCGCTTTCAAACAATTCCCGGTTGCTCAATAGAAAAACTGCCATGTAATAGTACTCGGCAGGCTCCCTGCCCTCTCCTAAAATTCTTTGTCCCACAGAAAATTCCTCTAGTTTTTCAAGCTGAAGCGGGAAGTCCTGAGGCTTCATAGTTCCACAGCCTGATCTTATGGGCAAAACTGCCAGATAAAGGACCAGCCTTTGAAATCCCGTATCAGGCACCCGGTACCCGGTTTCATATAAAACTGATTTCAGCCTTGCAATGTTCTTCCTGATGTCTTCTATGCCAATGCCGTACTCCTTTAAACAGTGAAAAAGAAAGATGTTCTGTTGGGAATCATTATAAATATCGCAAAAGTCCATCAGGCAGGAACGGATGGCAAGCTCTTCTCCCGTCACCTTCATTCCGTGATAAGGGATGGAAACAATCTGTATCTGGTAAAACAGCAAGTATTTTCTTACGGCTCTCATATCCTTATTCAGAGTCGCAAGGCTTATATTAAGCATATCGGCCAGTTCTTCTGCCTTTATGCCGTTGATGGAGGACACAAGGCGGCGAATGATATGCTGCACCCTTTCCTTACGGCCCAAAAGCCGGTTTAAGGATAGATTCAGATAGCCGTAGCAGGAACGTTTCAGCTCATCGATCCAAGACTTATCTTCAGGAAGATACTCCAGAAAATATCCCTTACCCCTCTTATTGCGTATCCTTACATTGGATCTGCCGTATTGTTTCAGCTTATCATTCAGGGATGCTATTTCTATTTGTACCGTACGCTGGGAGATATCGAACATTTCCATAATCTCCTCATGTTCCACATAACTGTTTTCCAAGAGCATGTTTAAAACACTGATTTCCTTGAAGCTGCAATCAAGCATAAAACCACCTTAGAGGATGACCTTTGTATTTGCGTCAAAACCTTTCCTTCCTGTATTTCTTTTTTACCGGCACTTTCTATGTACTCTGACTGCCCCATAAAATAAACAGGGCAGTTTTTGAGTTTATCGTATATTGTTAAGCGATGAAACCCAAACAATTACTCTAACCAAAACCTGCCTGAATATAATTCTATCATCCATTCCGGGAACTAACAATTATTACTTATTTTTTACTTAATGATCTCGTTTCCCAGCGAATGTTAAGAGCAAAAAAATAAGCCGGATTTCCTTTTTTAAGGTGAGTATCCGGCTTATTCTGCTTTATTCTATTTTTAATCTACCGGAATCACCAAATCCTTGTATTGGTCAATGGTATTTTCACCGGTCCATTTCTCCGCAATTTTCCCTAAGGTTCCATCAGCAAACATAGACTTTAACGCCTCGTCAAATTTTACTATGAATTCATCAGGCACCGACTGGTTAAATACCTGATATACATCCTCTACGATAACCGGTTCATCAGAAAGAGTAAGATTATCCAGATTTAAGTCCTTTTGCACCGTATCGTAAGAGCTTTTATAGATCAAAAGTACATTTCTTTGATTGGTGGCAATCTGCTGCAGGCTGTCAGCCGTAGTGATGTCGCCCGATGTATCCACAATATTAATTTCCTTTCCGGGGTTGGCTGCATTGTATGTATTAATGATTTCTTTCTCGTAGGAGGTGGAAGCAAATTCCAGTGTCTCGCCGGCAATGTCTGCCAGTTTCTGCAGATTGTCCTCTTTTCTGCCCACCAAATACATGGGGCTTAAAGCGTAATACTGAGCAGGGAATTTATAGGTTTCTTTTCGGGTGGCACTTGCCACATATTGACCGGAGCCGAAGTCAATGCTTCCCGCCTGCAACGCCGCAAACAGAGCTGGGGATGCGTCAAATCCCACAATTTCCACTTCATAACCGTCAATACGGTTAAATGCCTCTGTGACCACGTCTTCCTCCAATCCGATCAGATTCCCTTTATCGTCTGTGTAGGAAAAAGGGAGGTGAGCCTGTTTTACCCCACAGCGAAGTACGATAGGTTCCGCGTTCGCGTTCGCCTCCGCTTCCGTTTTCACTTCTGCTGCTGCTTCGCTTTTTACTTCCGTTTGAGCTGCTGTATTTGTATCTGCCTGCTTTGCTGTACTGCATCCGGTTACCCCAAGGACTGCAGTCAACACTGTAATAATTAATGCACTTTGTTTTCTTTTCATAATCTTTCTCCTTTTTATATTTTATTTTTTATAACACTTTGTCAATAATGATTGTACATATCCTCCATCAGAGAAATACATCCCCGGATACCGACATGGGATTTGTTTAAAATCTCTTTATCCAGGCAGGGAGCGGAAACAGTCACAAAGAATGAGTCCAGTTTCTTTGTAATATTCTTTTCATAGGTGCTTCCAAGGAGAAGTGTGGCCCGTCCCTGATATTTTTCCGCTATCTGTTCCACTAAGTACACGTCGTTTTCAAAGTATACATCTGCCTTTCTGTCGCAAGCCAGAGCTTTGATATGGGCTTCAATTTCCGGTTGAGATTTATCGGGTACACTATCCGTACAGATCACCGCCAACGGAATGTGCCCATGATCGTTCGTCAGGAATCTGGAGATTCCAAGCACAAAATTGCTCTCACCCACCAAAATATATCTGTGGCGTTCAAAATTGCCCATAAGAGAATCAAAATATTCATACACATACTGTTGTTCTTCTAAAATCACTTGATCAACCAAAGCTTTCTCAATATTCAATTGCCCCGCGATCTGACGGATCAAGTCTGCCACAGCAGTGGGGCCGATGGGCATTCCGGGATAATTCAGAGTGGGGATTCCAAAAGTTTTTTCATAATAGGCATCCAGATTTTTATTAAGCCAGGTGGAAATATTGATATTTAAAGCCGCATTTCCTGAATCGGTTATCTGCTGTATCCCGTCTCTGGCAATAAAAAAAGTATTCAGCTTTAATCCCAGTTTTTGAAAGATACGGGAAAGCTCCTCTAAATCTCCGCGGAAGGTCATATCTTCACTAGGAACCTGACCATAGAGATTGACCAGCTTCGGATTGGTCTCTGTTTTTCGGGCCAGCTTTTTCACAACTGCAAGAAGTGTACTTTGATATCCATAGTAAGTATCTCCTTTAAACCCAGCCACATCAACTGAAATGATGGGATAAGGGCTGTCCCCGAACTCTCGCACCACCGCCTCCACATCATCTCCGTTGATTCCCATACTGCAGCCGGTAAGGACTGCATAAAGCTCACCGTCCATTACCTCTAAGCTTCCGGCTATGGTCTCTCTAAGCCTCTCCGCTCCACCGAATACCACTTCCTTTTCGTAGGCGTTAGAACTGGGCATCCCGTGATAGCCTCCTAAATAATATAGGTTTGTTTGAACTGCCGCCTGCATACTGCATCCAGGACTGGCGTGTAAAATAGGGATTCCTTTATATAAATTTCCCACTACGTCTATGGCACCGTTTAGAGAACAAAGAATCCTTGGACGCTCCGTGCACTTTTTCATCTGACCTATCCTCCATTTTTTTCATATACTGCTTTGAAGCATTTTTTCAGCTCATAGCTTTTATTGTGCCGGAAAATCAAAGTATTTAAAGGCATCCTCTTTATACCAACTGTCCTTAAAAGGAGGATTTGAAAAATCCTTTAACTTTTTATTGAAATTATTATTGTCCAAAGCATCCTCGATTTTCCGCCCCAGATACAAAACGCCCCTGTATCCAAACGTCGGCCGTTTTCCATCTAAAATATGGGTAGTGGGAATTCCCAGTCTGGATACCCAGTTGGCCATGCCGATAAATACGTCCGGTTTCATTTTTTTAATTAAATTGATTTGTTCATATGGCTGCATATCTGCTACATTAATGAGGAATTCACTTCCATGGTATTCCTCCAGACGCTCAAAATCTTCCACATACGCTTTTTCATAATAAGGTGCATGGATACACAAAAGCTGCATCCCATATTCTCCCATTAAGGTGGCTGCAGCTAAGCCGCGCCCGGTCCCCGCCGTAATACAGACCTTAAGACCCTTCGTCTTTTTCCTGATATGGCCGATTTCCTCTTCTACCTCGCCCCGTTCTCTCTCTATAAATTCCTCCGCCTCTTTTTCTTTTCCCACCAGTTTGGCAATGGCTCTTAACCACCGGTCTGTGCTGTCTGAACCGATAGGCATACAAGTGACGGTATAGGGAGTTCCATATTCCTTATGTAAAAAATCCATATACTCATCCCCAAAGATCTGACACACAGAAATGTTATACTCTGCCGCCGGAATTCGCATGATGTCCTCATAGGCAGCATTGTAAGGCATAATATTGGCTTCCAGACCAATGGCCCTAAGCATGCGCTTCATCTCCAGCTGATCCGCCAGACTTAAAGAATGGGTGGCAAATAAATTAATGAGACCTTTCTCCTTTTGGGGTCTGGCATTCCTGATGACAAAATTTTGCAGGGTGCTTAATGCCAGATCATATCCGGTCGCATGGTTTCTGGATTTAAAGCCTTCACAGTGAATGGGGGCAAAAATCACATCTGGATATTCTTCCTGCAATCGTTCAGAAACAGCATCGATATCATCTCCGATAATAGCGGATGCACAAGAGGACAAAATAAAAATCATTTTGGGATGGTGCCTTAAAATAGCTTCTCTTGCCGTTTCCTCCAGACGGTCTTCACCGCCTAATATCACTTCCTTTTCCCCTAAAGCGGTGGATATGATCCTGCTGGTTTCCCCATTGGTATCGCCCATATGATGTTTGTATATATTGATTCTTTCGATGGCTGCCAGACTGCCGCAGGCGGAACACCCATAGGGGGAATGTATAATCATAACAGAATCCTGAATACTGGCCAGCGCATTCACGCTGTTTACCTGAACACATTGGATTCCCTGTTCAAATGTCCTGTGGGCATTTTTCAAACAATTTTTCTTAACTCTGTCACGCATATGGCCTGCACTTCCTGCCTGTGCGTCGGTAAATCCCTCCCGCGTATCACGGATCTTATCCCTGATGATTCTTTCCATTATACCAGATCCCCTTTCCTGACTTTTAGATGTAATAAATACTGTCCTGCGAATTAATGCGGGTCAAAAATTGTTTGGTTCTTTCATTTTTAGGCTTGCCGAAAATTTCCTTTGGCGTCCCCGTTTCTACTACCAATCCCTCATCCATAAAGATTACCTGACTGGCAACTTCCTGGGCAAATGACATTTCATGAGTTACCACGATCATGGTAATACCTGTCTGGGCCACCTTTTTTATGAGTTCTAAAGTCTCTCCCACTAATTCCGGATCTAAAGCCGAGGTGGGTTCATCAAATAAGATCACCTTCGGAGAGAGAGCCACTGCTCTGGCAATCCCCACCCGCTGCTGCTGTCCGCCGGATAAGTTGACAGGATAATAATCCATGCGGTCAGACAGGCCAACCCATTCCAAAGTCTCCACAGCGATTTTTTTTGCCTCTTCTTTTGACTTTTTCTGAACCGCCACCAGCCCTTCCATAACGTTTTCCAAAGCAGTTTTATTTAGAAACAAACCGTAATTTTGAAATACAAAGGCACATTTCCTTCGAATATTTAACGTTTCTTTCTTGCTGCTTTTTTTCATATTCACGGTCAAATCATCGATCGTCAATTTTCCTTCATCCGCTTTTTCCAAAAAATTGATACAGCGTAAAAGTGTGGTTTTTCCCGATCCGCTGGGTCCAATGATAACCGTAACATCACCTTTCTTCACCCGAATGGAAATTCCTTTTAAAATTTGGGAGTTTCCAAAGCTTTTTTTTACATTTTCCATTTCAATCATAATGTTACTCCCTTCTCCTATAGGACAATTCCCTTTTTATATTTGCTCATCTTCTGCTCAAACCTACGAAACAGCTTTGAAAAGACAAAGCTTAATGTTTCATAAATCACCGCAATCAGAAAAAATGCTTCCAGAAATTGATAACTGGGACTGGCCAGGGTATAAGCCATGCCCGTAATTTCCACCACGCCCGAATAATAAGCCAGTGTGGAGTTTTTTATCAGGCCGATAAACAATCCTCCCATATTAGGCAGGGCGATAACAAACGCCTGCGGAAAGATAATTCGGAAACATGCCTGCAAGGTAGTCATTCCTATGCTTTTCGCTGACTCTAACTGATCGTGGGGAATCGCAAGCAGGCTGGAACGAAAGGTTTCTGAGGCAAAAGCAGCCTCTGAAATACTCATAGCTATAATAGGGTAAATGATGCTTTTATTTCCCGCCACAGAGGCTACGGAAAGCCCGTGCTCAAAACGATAATAAGCGATAAACGTGGGTATAGCATAATAAATAAAAAACATGATAATAACTAAGGGCACACTTCTCATAAAAGATACATAAACAGTAAACAGCCGGGACAGGCCTTTTATTTTATTTATCCGAATTAACGCGATTACAATACCAAAGATCCAGCCAAAGAAAGCGGAGAAAAAGGTGATAATAAGCGTATTTTTTACTGCAGGTATCATTGCAGGCAGCATTGATGCGATAAATTCAAAATCCATGATCTCCTCCTCTTTAATTCATCTGTATTTTTTTGCCTTTGGTATATACTCGTTCCGCCCATTTTGTGATCTGTTCTAAAAGGGCACTTACCACCCAGAATATAATGGATACCCCCAAATACAGCTCGGCACGGTTCAATCCATATAAATTAGAACTGATCAGCTTTGCTCTGCCAAACATATCCACGGCTCCGATGGAAAAGGCCAGCGACGTAGATTTGAAAATATAAATGATGTTATTCCCTAAAACCGGTATGGCGACCCCAAAGGCCTGGGGGAAAATGATCCGGCGAAAGGCAGTCAAATTCCCCATTCCCACGCTATAGGCTGCCTCCCATTGATACTTATCAACCGACAGATAAGCAGATCGCATCATCTCTGCCATATTTGCCGCCGAAGTAAGAGACAGAGTTGCAATAATAAAAGAGTCCTTGTTCCAGGATGCCGTATTGATTCCGATCTTTTTTAAATACAGTGGCATGACAAAATACAAAATAAAAATAAGCACCAGGATCGGCATCCCCCTCATAAAAGCGATATAGCCCTTTGCCATGGCGTTTAATAATTTACTTTTTGCTAAAGCCATGCAGGCAAATACAAAGCCGATGAGCAGTCCAAAGAGCAAGGAAAACAAAACCAGCTTTATCGTGACCGGAAAAGCGGTCATCACCTTTGCCATGAGCCCCGGTATTTTCATAAAGTTAAAATATTTATTCATTTTAACTACCATTCCTTTCGCCTTGGTTTTCTATGCGGCAGTCTGCTATATAAAATAGTTTGGCTCCAAAGATATGATCCTGGATAAAAACTGTCTGGTTCTTTCTTCCCTGGGATTTGAAAAAATCTCTTCCGGCTTCCCTTCTTCCACCACCACGCCGTCATCCATAAAGATCACCTTATCCGCCACATCCTGTGCAAAAGACATCTCATGTGTCACCACAATCATGGTGATTCCTCTGCATGCCACCTTTTTTATGATATCAAGTGTTTCTCCTACCAGCTCCGGATCCAGTGCCGAAGTGGGCTCATCGAAAAGAATCACTTCAGGATTTAAGACAAAGGCCCTTGCAATTCCCACCCGCTGCTGCTGTCCGCCGGAAAGCTGGGAAGGATAAAAATGATACTTATCCGACAAACCGACCCAGTCGAGAGCTTCCTTTGCATTTTTTCTGGCAGTTTCTTTTGGAATGTGCCTTGCCGTAACAAGTCCTTCCATTACATTTTCGATAGCCGTTTTGTTGGCAAAAAGATTATAATTCTGAAAAACAAATGCGGTTTTTCTTCTGATCTGTAAAATTTCCTTTTTGTTGGCTTTTTTCAAGTCCACATGGGTATTTCCAATGGTGAGCTCCCCGCTGTCCGCGTTTTCCAGAAAATTGATGCACCGCAGCAATGTTGTTTTTCCCGATCCGCTGGGTCCGAGAATAACAACAACCTGACCGTCCTTCACTTCAACGGATACATCTTTAAGAACCTGCAGCTTTCCGAACGCTTTTTTTACATTTTTCACTTCAATCATATATGTTCCTCCTAAATTTCCCGGTATGCTGCTTAAGAATCTCAGCCAGATGTTCGATGATAATCGTAAATCCCCAGTATAGGATGGCAGCCGCCACATATCCTTCAAAGAACGAATACGTTCTGGAACTTGGAATGGTCGCTCCTGCTACAATTTCAACGATACCGATAGCCATAACTACAGAAGATGCCTTAATAAGACCTACAACATTATTGATCAAAGTGGGAATGGCCACCGGAATCATCTGCGGAATGATGATTCGCCTTATGGTCTGGGTTTTCGTAAGCCCAACCGAATATCCGGCCTCATCCTGCCCTTTATCAATGGAAAGCAGTGCCCCTCTGACCGCTTCCGATATGGAGCATACCGCGGTTAAGCTCAATGCAAAAATGCCTACCCAGATATTATCCACCTCTGCCACCGTTTTCCCGATATTTAATAACTTTGCCAGATCGTTAAATTTCAGCATGAAGACCAGATTATATATCATCAGAGCAACCACAATGGGAATCCCCTGATATACGGTGACGAAAATACCCAGAAGCTTATTTATCACAGGCACCTTATAGACCCGGATGAGAGCAACTGCAGTTCCAAGAACCAGACCTATGACTAGAGGAATAAATACCAGCCGGACGGTATTTGGCAGATACTTGATTCCAGAAAGAAAGCTTTCATAAAAATGAGCTGTGTTGAAATTCATCCTTTTTCCCCTTTTCCATACTCCAGTTTTCGATTCAGGTAATAAAAAAGAAGCCGGATCGTTAAGCTTATACCTATGTAAATGATCACCACAAACACATAGGCTTCTAATACATGTTTTGTGGCGGCACCGATGGATTTGGCTCTTCCCATGATATCAGTAACTCCAATGAGGAATACAAGAGAGGAATTCTGAAACAATCCCACTAAATCAGAGCCGAATGGAGGTAAGGCAATTCTTACCATCTGGGGAAGAATGATCCTTAAGAAGGTCTGAATACCGGTAAGTCCCACGCTGAGCCCGGCTTCCGTCTGCCCATAGGGAATGGACGTAACCGCACTGTAAAAGATGGCCGAAAGAAACGCTCCCTGGTTGAGAATAAATGTGATATACGCAAAAACCACCGTGCTCCAGCCCCGGTTTATATTCGTACCGAAAACAGGATCAATAAAGGCCGGAATTCCATAATAAATGATCATTAACTGTACCAGCATGGGTGTACCTCTCATAAATGAGACATACACCTTAAAAACCGGATACAGTACCGGAATTTTTTTGATCTGTACCAGAACGATCGGGATTGCTAGCAATAATCCAAAAACAGTAGCATAAACCACAATCGAAAAGGTCACTGACAAATAGGGGAGAATTTTAGGGATATTTTCAAAAAACCGCTCCCAGCCAAACAGTTTATCCATAGCAGTTACTCGCTTTCTGTATAATCTCCGCCGATAATATCCACCGATATTTTAGCAAGCTCTCCGCTCTCTTTTAATTGTTTTACCGCTCCATCTACCGCCGCCTGCAATTCGGTGTTGTCTTTGGCAAATACAAAATAGGTGGAGGAGGACTGAACCGGTTCTCCCGCTATCTTTAAGATATTGGAACCATTCCCATAAATTTTATTCAGTTTTTCCGTATCCCGTTTTGTCAGTATGGTTGCATCCCAGACTCCGTTTAAGATACCGGTAACGGTTTCTTCATCGGTGGAATTGTTCACATAATCGATTTTAATGGGATTATCCGGATGTTCCTTATTATAGCTTTCCAGAATAAATGCGGAATTTGATCCGGTGGAGCTTTTCACTTTCAGTCCCTTTAGATCATCCAGAGACTGAATATCCGTTCTGGTGTCCGCTACCGCAAGATAAGTCACATAAGTGGTATAGGGTTCCTTTCCGAATAAGTATTTTTCATCTCTTTCCTTGTTCCATTCATACTGGTGAGCTGCTATATCAATTTTACCTGCATCAAGGGAAATAAGAACATTGGCAAAATCCGAGGTCTGATAATCAAATTCATACTGAGGAAGCAGATGATCCACTGCCTTTAAAACCTCATACTCATAACCGGCAAGATTCCCCTTATCATCTAAGTAGCAGTAGGGTTCATAGGCGTTGCCCGTACCTACCACTATTTTGGTGACACCACCAGCTGCGGATGCCTCCTTTTTTCCGCAGCCGGACAGGATTGCTGCACTTAGTGCCGTCAGAAATGCTGCAGCGGCCAGCTGCTTGATGGTCTTTTTCATATTTTTTCCCAACCTTTCCTTATCATGTTTCATTTACGTTCCTTTTAAGGGGCAGATGATGATCCACCCGGTGAAAATACAGCGTAATTCTGTGTAAAACATCCTCGATCTCCCCTTCCACATCAAAGGTGCTGATCGCTTTTTTCTCAAGCTGCCTTTGCATGTGGAAGCCGATCTTTTTACAGACCACACACCGGCAGTCCCCAATTAATTCCACATTTGGATGACCTGCTAAAAAACCGCCGCAGCCGTTCCCCTGGCATACGCCTTCGCACGAGGAAGTTGATCCCGGATCTACCGGCGCTTTTCTTATTTCCAAAAGAGCGTACTCTCCATTATCTGCCACTTCATAGACCAGGAATTCCGGTGCAGAGCCAAAATACCCGTCAATGCTTACCTGGTCAGAAGATGCAATTGCAATTTTATATGGCATGATACTCCCTCCATTTAAAAACACCGGTTAATTAAATCTTGTTCTGGCAACAGAATAGATATCTTCGATCAGCTTGAGCCCTCCGTCATATCCTACATAATAGCTGTTCATGACCAGTCTTTCATTGACCGGCCATGAGACATTTAAAAAATGGGCATCCGTCTGCTTTGCCACCTCCTTTTCCCAGTAACCACCAAGAATCAGCGGATATCCATGATAATCATGGGCTTTGATCTCATTGTGGATCTTATAGCCATCGGTCTCAAAGCTCACCTCTGCCTTAATCCCGAAATTCAAGTCCTTAAAATAGGCCTCCACCGGTTCCTTGAATTCTCTTGGCGTATCGTCCACAACAAACTGCTTTGCAGGAAATAACCCCAGGTCATTGACCAGGAACTTCGTAATACCAAGGGCATACTGGGCATCGGACACAACCGTAAACTGCTTTGACATGACTCTGGTCTCCAGAAACAGATCCGCATAGCGTTCGATGTAATAGTAATAATAAGCTTCTTTCTCAGCAATAAGGCTTTCAATCTTCTCTTCTGGCACTCCTGCAAACCCGCCCACTTCCCGAAGGAATTTACTGGTTTCAAAGGCTCCTATAGGGAGGGTGGGATAGTGAAGATAAGGGATTCCAAGCTTCTGCTCCATGTTCTTCATGTTATTAAGCCCGACCCAAGGTGACACCAGTAAGTTAAATTCTGCTTGCGGTATCCTCTTTACGTTACTTAATCCCCTTTGATAGCCAAAGATCGTATTCGGTGTAAGACCAAGCTCCTTAACCAGTTTTTCAAGCTCTCTTAAATTTCCCAGCCAGAATTCATCCTGATAGGGCACATCTGCCCATATATTCACCAGATTTTTCACCCGTATATCTGACCGTTCCAAAAGCTGGTCAATGATTGCATCCACCACCTGCTCATGGCCCTTGTAGTTGTTGCCTTTAAAGCCGGCGGTGGAGGCATAGATTACCGGTTTTTTGGCATCCTGGAACCCTTCCACCACTTCTTCGGTGTTGTCACCCACGATCTCCGGGATACAGCCGGTCAACACCACATATAAATCGGCATCAATGACATCCAGGGAATGTTTGATGGTTGACTCAAGCTTTTTAACGCCTCCGAACACAACATCCCTTTCGTTGATACTGGTACAGGGATAGATGTTGGGGGAAAAATAGCCTGAACTTCCCGAGGAATTGGAAAGCTTCTGGGCACAGCCCGGACCGGAATGGAGGACCGGAATCGCCCGCTCAATTGCCTGAACGGTCTGCATGGCGCTCATGGCGCATTTATACCTCTGTTTGTCTAAGATCTTCGCCATCAGCCAATCGCCTCCTCTAAGAAACTTCCCACTTCCTGCTTATACCACCAGTCCGTGTAAGGCAGCTTCACTCTTTTTGCCAGATTCTGTTCAAAGCTCCGGTTCCTTATGGTATCTAAAACCGTATGAGCGAACTCCAGCGTATGCTTATATCCAAATATCATGTATTCGTCCGCCACATAGACCGCCGGCGTCCCCTGTTTAATGGCCCATACCGTAGAACCTGGATGGCGGGAAAGGTATAAATCAGGGCGGTATTTGTTTAAGATGTTCATCACCTCAAAGTTCTGCTGGTCCGCCACGCTGGTTTCAAAATTGATATCATTGTCAAGAAGATAACTCATGGCAGGAGGAACATCCCCGTTTTCGTATTTCTTGTCATAATGCCATGCCAGTGCCCAAACCACTTCGATTCCCAGCTCGTTTAAAACCCGCGTCACCTCAAAGGTGTAGCCCGGTCCCATTCCGAGAACCGCTTTTAATCCCTTTAATTCTTTCTTCACCGCTTCAATCTGGGGAATATAGATTTTTCTCTGTTCTTCTATGTAATTCTCCACCTCCGGCTGCTTGCCGGCCACCCTTCCGATTTCCCTAAGCCAGGTCTCAAATCCGACGATCCCTAAGGGGTTGACGGTCCGGATATAGGGGACGCCGTACAGCTCTTCTAAGCCGTTGCCCAGATAATTTCCAAGAACCCCGCAGATGCACGTTGTAGCAACGGACTCTGATAAATGCTCCAGTTCTTCTACTGTTGCGTTGGCATATAAAAAAATGGGATCTAAATCGAAATTCTTAAACATTTCTATGATTTCATTTCTGGCGCTTTCGAAAAAGTTTTTAAAATTAACGGTGTTTCTTTTCTGCTCGGGCGGCTTTACGATTCCGCTTAACACCGCATGATCGGATATATCAAACCCAGTCGCCCAAATCCGTGATTTAAAGCCTTCGCAGTGAACGGCTATGACAGGAACCGGTATCTGATCCTTCACATCATCCACCACGCTGTCAATGTCCTCTCCGATGATTCCCGTGGCACAGGAGCTGCTGACAAAAATGGCCTTTGGCTGGTAACGCCGGTTGACCTCCACAATGATATCCGCCAGGGCTTCTGTGGAGCCGAAAATAGTATCATTCTCATTCATATCCGTGCCGATATATACGGATTTGTTAACGACTCCTCTTTTAGCTGCCACCTGATTGGTAACGATGTACTGGGAGCCTGCCGTGGCCGAACACCCGGAAGGACCGTGGTGGATGACCGCCACATCCCGGATCCCTCCAAGCTGGCTGAGGGCACAGCCGGAAAGACAGGTGCTTGACTGGGAGAAACAGCGTCCGCAGCCCTTTAAGCTGCCGCACTTGCTCTGGCTTGCAAGATCATGTAAATCTCCCACATATCCGGTTATGGAACCTAACCGGGTCTCCCTGGTGGCCAGATTTGAATTTGATAAATTAATTGCCATGTTTAACCTCCAGACTTTGACTAAGCTTCTTCAAAAAGCTTCGTGGACAGGTACCGGAGACCGGTATCCGCCAAAATAACCACAAGATTCTTCCCTTTGTTTTCCGTTCTTTTTGCCACCTGGGTTGCTGCGAAAATGGCGGCTCCGGATGAGGTTCCCACTAAAATCCCGTCCGTACTTGCCACTTCCTTTGCAGCTTCATATGCCTGATTGGTTTCCACCTCATATTTTTCATCGTAAATACTTAAATCCATGGTATGGGGAATCCGTTCTGCTGGCACACCTTCAAAGGGATGGACCCCTGTGATATCCGGCGGCAGCGGATCGGTCTCATTGGGCAGGGAACCTGGCCCCGGCTGTATGGCTATGATTTTAATATTTTTATTTTTACTTTTTAAGTACCTTCCTGCTCCCGATACGGTTCCTCCTGTGCCGACACAGGCCACTAAAATATCCACCTTTCCCTCTGTATCCGCCCAGATCTCCGGCCCTGTAGTCGCTTCATGAACAGAAGGATTTGCCGGATTTTCGATCTGATTGACAAAAAAGATGTTTTTTTCCTTAGACAGCACCTTTTCCTTCAGAGTTCTGACAGCCGCCACAAAATCCCCACCCGTTTCATCTAACACTGCCTGGACCTCCGGCACCTCAGAAAACCTGATGGTTTCTCCGCCAAAAGCCCTGATGTTCTTAAACCGTTCCTCGCTGACATTGTCCTGGACATATACCCGGAAGGAGTATCCCCTGGCTGCCGCGATCGCCGCCAGGCCGATCCCTGTATTTCCGCTGGTTGTTTCCACAATGGTATATCCCGGCTTTAAGAGTCCCTTTTTTTCCCCATCGTCAATCATGGCAAGTGCGATCCTGTCTTTCACGCTCTGGTTGGGATTGAAATACTCAAGCTTTGCTATGATCTTCGCTTCCAGACCATGTTTTCTTTCATAATTTTCCAGCTCCAAAAGAGGCGTTTTTCCTATGAGTTCCGTGATTGATTTATGAATATTACTCATTGATACCCTCCTTGCTCCAGCGCCCTTCGCGCTTAGATCTTATAATCGTCATTGATGTTCATGAGCCCGAATTCAAAAAGAATCTCTTCCAGCCGTTCCTGGTCCATGGGAGTGGGAATGGTGAAGTCCTGATTGTCGTTGATTGCCTGGGCAAGATTCCGGTATTCATTTGCCTGGCTGGAATCGGGTTTGTATTCAATGACTGTTTTGCGGTTGATCTCTGCATGCTGCACAATGTTATCCCTTGGAACGAAGTAGAGAAGCTTGGTTCCAAGCTCTTTTGAAAAGGCGCGGAGTAAATCCAGCTCCCGGTCTACATTCCGGCTGTTGCAGATGATTCCCCCAATCCTCACCCCTCCGGTCTTTGCATACCGCTTGACGCCTTTTGCAATGTTATTTGCCGCATACAGGGCCATCATCTCCCCGCTTGCCACAATGTAGATTTCTTTGGCCTTTCCTTCCCGGATGGGCATTGCAAATCCTCCGCAGACCACATCGCCCAATACGTCATAAAACACATAATCAAGATCATCGGTATAAGCACCCAGGTTTTCAAGAAGTCCTATGGAAGTGATAATGCCTCTTCCCGCACAGCCTACTCCCGGCTCCGGCCCTCCTGATTCCACGCACCTGATCCCTTTATAACCTTCCTTCAGGATGCGGTCCAGCTTTACACCGTCCCCCTCTTCCCGCAACGTATCAAGAACCGTTTTCTGTGCCAGGCCGCCTAAGAGCAGCCTGGTGGAATCCGCCTTCGGATCACACCCCACTACCATGACCTTTTTCCCCAGCTCCACCAGCCCTGCCGTAAGGTTTTGGGTCGTAGTGGATTTTCCGATTCCTCCCTTCCCATAAATGGCTATCTGTCTGATTTGTCCCATTGATAAAATCCTCTCTTTCTGATTCGCATTATAAATTGTCGTATAAGTCTTCAATCAAAGTCAGGCTTCCTCTATAGCCCGCATAAGCCCTGTTGAAAATCAGCCGGTCCTTTATGGGAAATGCCGCTGCAATGCACTGCACCTCTTTAAGGGAACTGATTTCCTCTTCATTGCTGCTTCCTATGATAAGGGTAATATCCTCCTCATCCAAAAGAGCTTTATTTATTTCATGCTGATCCGGACTGAAAACCACCTTAGGCGGCCTTGCATATTCCAGATCAGTAAGCTCACTTAAGATCCTGTCTTTGTCTTCCTGCCGGAATACCGGTTCTGATATGACCACAAGCACAGGAGTAAAACTGTAATCGTTGGCAAGATACCGGGTGATTCCCACGGCAATTGACGCATCCCCGACCACGGCGAATTTTTTCCAGCTCAGGGCACCTATCGCCTGTGCCAGATAGTGGTACACATAATCCTCTTCTTCCTCTATCACCCTGTTAACCAACCTGTCATCCAGCTTTAAGGCATGAGCCACTTCAAGGATAAACCGTCTGGTATCACTGGCGCCGATGGGCAGGCCGGGATAACGGAGAAAGGGAACCCCGAATTTTTCTTCAAACCTTCCGGCCGGCCCTTTCAATATCCAGGGATGAATGATAAGGTTTAAAACCGCTCCGGAGGATTTCCTGATGGTTTCAATTCCCTGGTGTTCCGTAAAAAAGGTATTAACCTTTAATCCAAGCTTTCTTAACAGCCTTGCGATCTCCTCTAAGTTCCCGCTCCAAAAGGGATCGTGGTAGGGAATGATACCAAATATGTTTATAAGACCTTCTTCCTTTGGGACTCCTTCTTCTATCACCTGGTCGATCATGGCGTTCCAGACCACCTCATACCCTAAGTTGCTGTCTCCGGCAAATCCAGGAGTATCTATGGGGTAGACCGGGTATCCTTTTTCCTTAAACCCTTCCCCAATGCTTTTAATGTCATCCCCGATAATTCCTGCCGTACAGCCCGTAAGGACGAAGTATGCATCCGCATCAATGATGTCCAAGGCTCCCTGAATGGTTGACTGCAGCTTTTTTGTCCCTCCGAATACCACTTCCCGCTCCAGCATGTTGGTGGAAGGGATGGAAACGCTGCTTACAAAGCTGGAATTCTTATTGCCTGACTGCCCCTGGTCGGATGCAGTTGACTGCATACAGCATCCAGGCCCTGCATGATAAATGGGGCATACCCGGTCTATGGCCCCAAGTACGGAATTTATTCCGGCCAGAACGCAGCCTCCTCTGGGGTTTTCAATTATCTCCGACATTTCAATCACCTCCGATTATGTATTTAAATGCATCCTCTTCGTACCAGCTGTCCCTGTAAGGAAGCTTGATATGCTTTGACAGCTTCACATTAAAACCGGGATTTTCCAGCTGGTCGGCAATTTTATTTCCCAAAAATAACAGTCCGTCATATCCCATGGTAGGCCGTTTCATATCCAGAACATGAGTGGTTGGGATCCCAAGCTTTGCCGCCCACTCGGGAACTCCGATGAACACATCCGGTTTCAGCCTTTTCACCAGATTCACCTGTTCAAAGGGCTGCATGTTGGCAATGTCAAGGACATAGTTGGGGTGAATGGCGTTAAGATATTCAATATCCGCCTGGGCATCTTCGTCATAGGTCGGCGTTTCAAGCCCCACCAGCTCCATACCGAAATCATCAATCAGCGCTGCGGCAGCAAAGGAACGGCCGGTCCCGCCGCAGATAAATACCCGTTTCCCCTTTAGCCGGTCCTTTATGGATTCAACCAGAGGAAGGATCCGTTCATGCTCACTTTTTATGATCTCTTCTCCTTCCTTTTCCTTACCCACAATCCCTGCGATCCCACGGAACCAGATATCCGTATTACGGACCCCGATGGGCATAACCGTATGGGAATAAGGGATGTCATAATCCTCTTTCAGGGTTTTCATGAATTCATCTGCAAATACTTTACAGATTGAAGTGGAAGCCTGCGCTGCGGGGATCTGCTTTATCTTATCTAAGGAGCTGTAAAAAGGAATATAGTTTACAGAAAGCCCAAGCAATGACAGCATCCGTTCCATTTCCTTCTGATCTGCATAGCTTATGGAAACAGGTGCAAATAAGTTTATCAGGCTTTTTTTCTTTTCTAGTTTCTGCTTTTTTAATATGTATTTGTTTATGGAAAGAAAAGCCGCGTCAAAGCCGGAAGCACAGATTTTCGATTGAAAGCCCTCACAGTGAATCGGAATGATGAGTTCCGGCCTATCCTTCTGCAGCTCTTTTACAATGGCATCAATATCGTCCCCAATGATGCCGGAGGCGCAGGAGGCAAATACAAAGATAAGTTTCGGATGATACCTTGATACTGCATCTTCAACGGCTTTTCTAAGCTTGCTTTCCCCTCCGAAGATCACATTATTCTGATCTAAGTTTGTCACGATAATCCTTGGATTCTTAATATGCCGCACTCCACGGTGGGCCTGCCCCACCCGGTACTGATCCACTGCCATGGAGGTACAGCCCACACAGCCCTGTGGGGAATGGGCGATAAAGACGGAATCTTCCAGAGACATTAAAGCCGCCATGCTGTTGATTTGCTGGCACTGCAAGCCCTGGGCAAAGCTCCGGTCCGCTTTCTTTAAACAGCCGTTCTTAAAATCCTTCTCCGCCCGGCTGCCGGTAGAACCCAGATCATTGTACCTGTTTGGATGGCTTTCTCTGATTCCCGAATATATTTCACTCATGGTCATGCCTCCTTTCTAAATTTCAATTAATAATTTCTGTACCTCAATGAAACCAAGAAGCTTCCGGATGGAATCCTCAATATATCCCGGCAGTTCATAGGCCTCTATGTTGTTTTGTTCCAGTGCAGCCCTTGCACCGTCTCCGATCCGGCTGACCAGAATATAATCACAATCCTCCAGCATGGCTGCCATCGCTTTTAACTGTGATTCATCATGCTCCTGTCCCCTGCATACGGGAACTGTTTTACGGCTTTCCTCATATGTGAATGTCATATCCCCGCTGTCAGCCTCCACGATGTAAAAGACCTCGGCTCTTCCAAAATGCTGGTTGACCACCTTTCCATCTGTTGATGCCACTGCAATCTTATATTTCACGGTGTTTCACCTCCCCCTTTCTTCATCCGTGGGAAAAAGTATCGCTTCCTGCGATCCTTCTCTGGTATATCATATCTCCGAAATCCTTTCCCCCAAGCATGCCCACTGCATCGGCGCGGCAGTGCTGGCAATGGCGGAAAACGTCAATATGCTTTCCTGCCAAAGTTCTGGCCTCGTCGATCTCCTGGCATACGGGGGCCGTTTCATGGGAAAGTTCTGATTGAGGGATCAGAGGGATAATGTTGTAGATGGATGCTCCTGCCTCTTTTACCGCCTTTGCAATGTCCTCTATGTGCTCTCCGTTTATGTGTGGCACCAACACGGTGTTCACCTTTACCGTGATCCCTGCATCCGCGATCTTTCTGATGCCCTTTAACTGGTTTTCAATCAGGATCTCAGCCGCCTGGACTCCCTCATAAATATGCCCATGGTACAGGATCCAGCGGTTCAGCTTTGCTTCGATTTCAGGATCCACTGCATTTACCGTAACGGTCACGGATTCCACTCCGATTTCAATGATCTCATCCGCCCGTTCATAGAGAAGAAGGCCGTTGGTGCTCATACATTTGATCAGCTCCGGATAGTGTTCCTTTACCAGACGGAAGGTTTCCAGTGCATAATCCGTAGCCAGGGTATCGCCCGGCCCTGCTATGCCCGCCACCGTAATTTCCGGGCAAAGGGTGAGGGCCTTGTCAAGGACCTCCAATGCCTGTGAAGGAGTGAGCACCTTAGAGGTCACTCCCGGCCTTTCTTCCTCGTCATTGATTCTTCTGTCGCAGAACTTACAGGAAATATTGCAGCCGGGGCTCACCGGAAGATGGATCCGGCCCACGTTGTTTTTATTTCCTCCAAAGCATGGGTGTGACTTTTGCAGGTTTTGATATGTATTTGCCATTTTAATCTCTCTTTCTCAGCTTTCTTAAATTCGGATACAAAAAAAGACAACCTTCCTCTGATTTGCATTCCTGCTTATCAGAACCTCCGGTTGTCCAGTCAGTCCTTTAATCTGATTTTTTCTATTTTTTCGATCTGTACTATTTTTCCATCCTGAATCGTGATGGTTATGGAACCATACTTTACATGGCTGGCCATTTCATGGATCAGCCTGATATATTCTTTTTCAGGATCAGGAGCATTTGAATAGGATATAGGAATCACCTTCTCTCACTTATGGATCGCTGCCGGACCTGATTCTTTTCCAAGGCCCTGGTTCTTTTTCTCAGGTGGTTCATTTTTATATGTATCTGACGCTCTCTTTGTACTTTCTGCATCTTCCTGGCCACGCAGATTGGTCCAATGGTGTTACTGATGGATTTTATCATCTATTTCTGTTTATAAAAAAAACAGGCACTATTATAGTACCTGCCAAACTCCTGCTGCCATGGACCAGGTATTCTAATACATACAAAAACCAGCTGTATTCATACACATGCACACAGTTTTACAGCAACAGCAATCCATTTTTTCAAAACCTGCAGAACGATTATTCCTGGTAGAAACCATTGTGTTTTTCATATGAATAACATCCTTTCTTTGTATACCCTATCATATTTATAGGTTTTATATGTATTGATTATAATATCATCTTTTTAGGATGTCAACATTTTTTTCATATTTTTATGACATTTTTTTAACAACTTGTCCATTTTATCTCTATTAACTTACTGTTTCAGACTTCCACTCTCGCTGATCGAACATAGAAAAGCCGCAAGAAACCAGAGCATTTCTTTTACTCTGAATTCTTACGGCACTTTTTCCGGCTTATGGGCATTGTTAGCCTGCCGGCATTTTTATAAAGCAGAAGCGCGTATCAATGCATCATCAATACATCCCGCAATATTCTCTCTTCCCATATCTTCTACAAATCCCGCCCGTTCCATCATTGACATAGGCTGCTCGTTTACATGGGATAATACCAGTGTGACGTTCTTTCTTTTTAAGCTGCTGTAAAGCTTCTTTAAACTTTTTAATGCAGTTGTATCCATGGCCGGAACGCTGCGCATACGAAGGATCAGCACTCTCTTTCCATCTTCCAAGACAACCTTTGATATCTTATCGGCGGCTCCAAAGAACATCGGGCCATTGATTTCAAATACGGCTACATGCCCCGGAACTGGCTTTAAGTCAATTCGTTCTCCATCATGATCCTCTTCATCCTCCAGATACTTCCAGCCATTGACCTCGGCCACATCTGCCATCCGCTTCATGAACAGCAAAGAAGCGATGATCAGGCCAACGCCGATGGACATAACCAGATCAAATACCACCGTCAGGACAAATGATACCAAAAGCACCGACCAATCACTTTTGGGGGAGGTTTTAACAATTGAAACAAACTCTCTCCACTCGCTCATATTGTAAGCAACCATAAACAGAATCGCCGCAATGGCCGGCATAGGGATAAGAGCTGCATAGGGCATGAGGAATATAAGGATCAACAGCAGAAGAACCGCATGAACCATTCCGGCCACAGGAGTCCTTCCCCCGTTTTTAACGTTGGCGGCTGTCCGTGCAATGGCGCCGGTCGCAGGGATTCCTCCAAACAGGGCGGAGAAGGTATTTCCAACACCCTGGGCAATCAGTTCCATATTGGAGTTGTGCCTGCTGCCTATCATACCGTCAGCCACAACGCAGGACAGCAATGATTCAATGGCGGCTAACACCGCAATGGTCACTGCATCGGGCATGACCTTTCCCATCATGGCAAAAGACAGTCTTGGTATATGCAGTTCCGGAAGTCTTGGGGAGATGGTATACAGATCTCCAATCGTATGAACCGGAAGCTCCAGTACCTTTACCAAAACAGCAGTTAGAATAACTGCAATCAAGGATGGGGGTACCTTTTTAAAATATCTTGGCCAGATGATAAGTACGGCAAGGGCGATCATTCCTATGGCCAATGCCATGGGATTAAAGGTTCCGATGGTTCGTACCACCTGCTCAAGCTTTTCCATGGTCTCCACCGGCGCCTTTTCAAAGGTAAGACCGAGGAAATCCTTTATCTGGCCGATAAAAATAGTCACCGCAATGCCAGCGGTGAACCCGGTTGTAATGGTATACGGAATAAAACGTATCAGGCTTCCCAGCCGTAAAAACCCCATGATCACAAGGAGAATCCCAGCCATAATGGTTGCCGCGGCCAGGCCGTCTAGCCCGTTTTTTAAAACGATTCCGGCTACAATGGAAGCAAATGCTGCCGTAGGCCCTGCGATCTGCACCTTGCTGCCGCCTAAAAAAGAGATCACAAAGCCTGCAACAATGGCTGTATAAAGTCCCTGCTCCGGTGTCACACCGGAAGCCAGGGCAAGGGCGATGGAAAGGGGCAGAGCAATGATCGCCACGATGATCCCTGAAATGACATCCTTTACAAACTGCTCCCTTGTGTAATGCTTCATTGATAAAAAAAACTGTGGGATAATATCCTTCATCTTTCCTGTTCCTCTGTATATATAAATTTTTTATAAACTTTTTATAATATAACTGTGAAAAGAGAAGAATGCAAGGAAATTTCCCATGTTTTTCAAATAGTACAAGGATTTCTACCGCAGGCTGTTCGCAGCAAGCAGCTCCAGACCCCTTTCATTAAGCAGTTCCACGTTTCCCCTGGTGAGCTTTACCAGATGATCTGCCTGGAACAAACGCAAAAGCCGGGTAACCACTTCTCTTGCAGTTCCCAGGTGATGGGCAATCTGCTCATGAGTGATGGAAAGCTCACTGGAACCGTTAAGCCGGCCCTCTTCTAAAAGAAAAGCAGCCAGGCGGCCATCCATTTTCTTATTTAAGACCTGATCCATCAGCCACATGACATCGGAAAAACGGGAAGCCATCAGCTCATTGGTAAAATTGGAGACAACTGCCGACTGCTCCATCAGCGTCTTATAAACCTCCGGAGGGATCACAGAAACCACGCAGTCCTGCTCCGCTTCCACCGTCACATCGAATTGAATATTTTTAACCATACAGGGACCGGTAAAAAGGCAGATATCCCGCTCAAGCAGACGGTAAAGCGTCAGCTCCCGCCCCTCATCCGATAACATAAAAACCCTTAGCTGCCCTTCGGTCACAAGCAAAAGCCCGCTGCAGCCGTCAGCACCGCCATGGACCAGCTTTCCCTTTTCAAACCTGGCTTCCCTGGCCTTTTCTTTTAAGAGCATTCTCTGTTTCTCTGTCAGCTTATTCCAGAAAGGAAGGTATTCTCCCAACACCATATCATCAAACCTCCATGTACCTAAGAACGTTGTAACACAATCTCATCATTGCAGTCAAAAAGCTTAAAACATTCTTTGTAACCCAGTCTTCCGGACTTCAGTTCTTCCGCCATCAAAAGAAGATTCATGGAATTGACTGCGGCTCCGTAAATCCCGGAACGCATCCGGATGTTCTCAAGCCTTTCCTTAAATCCGCCGGTAAAAGCCCCGGAAACAAATGCAAAGTGATAGTGGATCACATCTTTGTCAAAGATCTCCCACCACTTATTGGGATTAAGCTTCTCATTCCGTTCTTTATTTTCCTCGATATAACGGTACATCTCATCCGCCTGCTTGATCGGAAGGGAATACCCCTTTCCATAAGCCTTATTATCAATGATCAGCCCATCTTCTCCATAATATACGCACACATCCGGCTTTCTGGTATCGCCAAGCCTGGCTCCCTTAAAGTTAAGCTCTCCTGTCAGAAGCTGGGCTGTCTGTATCTCATAATCCCGGTCAGAAGTTCCGTCAAATCCTAAATCCAAAAGAATCAGATATCTATGATCCACATGGTTCAAATGGGATCTTAAATAATCCTTGCACAGGGACACCTCTGATTTTACCGGTACCGGCCCATGGCTCTTAGAAGGCAGTTCAAGACCGGTTATTTCATCCATGATCCGATAGGTATTTCCTGTCTTTTTCACATGAAGCCCAATATTTTCAAAGCTTCGGAGATCATCGAGGATCGTCTCCTCCTCCTCTTCCATACCCATGCCTTTTAAATACTCCTTTACCTGCAAAGGGGAGCGGTAGGCTCCTTCCAGACATTTTATGATATGGGTCCGCCGGTTGCGTAAATATTCCCGGTCAGCTACCTTGGTAGCCAGCATATCCCACATCACCCGTTTGGGAATCTTGGGAAATCTTGAAACTCCTGTGACATGTTTTAATATGGTCCTTCCCTTTAACGTCAGCTGATAAGACTGGGGAATGGTTCCGGTGCAGGTCAGGCCCCCGATCGAAACAGTTACCTCTTTTGGCACCTTGTTGATCCAGCCCATCTGTAAAAGCCAGCTGCAGATTGTCCGGACGTATTTATCGCTGGTTCCTTCCGTATCCTGAAGAAGCTTTGTCCTCTCTTCCCTGGATTCTGCTTCCGCAAGTCCCTGCAGGATCATGTACTGGGGAATGGAGGTGAAGCCTGCCTCCCCGATGAAGCCAAGTCTTGCTCCCATCTCAAACTTTGTCAGATGACCTTCTTCCCCCAACAGGGAAAGCACCCGGCATACGGGCGGATAGGAAAGCAATGCGGTCTTTAATGCGCCGGCTTCTTCCTCGCTTCCTGCGGATGCCTCCGCATATTGGCGCCCCAGAGGGGACAGGGAACAAACATCATCGTTCCGGCTGTAATAGAGAAAACCAATGCTTACCGCCCATCTTAGAAAGGAATCTGCAGGCCAGTCGCTTTGGTATTCCTTCCGCTGCCCCGGCAGAACTGCCTGGATAATCCCGGAACAGGGGGCGTTGCTCCTTGTATAGCCCACAGGTGTCCCCTTTCCCTTTAAATGGGTATAAGGAATGGTAATCTCCTCACCGCTTAATTCCCGTATAAACTCATCTCTCCCGTCTTTTTCCGATATGAGCCTGGGGATTTTATCCATGCGCAGGATCCTGTTGATCTCTGAATCCGGCACGAACGCGGATACCACATTTTTTAAGTTATCCAGGGTATAGGCCTCCTGTACCCAGCCAAATGTCCGATCTGCCACTTTCATTTCCTCTCTGTACGTTTCCTTTTTCTTAAGTATATCATAGCCTCCCGGGATTGACCACGTAATTTTCCATGGAACACCCACAGGGTTTGGTTTGTGATGACCGGTTTCCTGTGATATAATGGTGGAAACTCAAGCCTTCGCGAGAATAACAGGACCGGAAAGGAACAGAACTTATGGGAAAATTACAGATGACAATACTGGCTATTATTGCTATTTCCTGCTGCATTCATATCAGGCGGCAGCTTAAGGACAGAGATTACATAAAACATCTGTTTTTAGGAAATGATGCCGGAAAAAGCAGGATTCTCTATCTGGATTATGTCCGTCTTATTGCTGCTCTTTTCGTTATTTTAGTCCACTGCCTGGATTTTTCCACAGCCGGACTTAAAGCCGGGACCAAAGAATGGGTGGCGGTGCAGTCCCTTTCTTCCATTCTTCTGGTCTGCAACACGCTGTTCATCATGAATAGCGGTGCTTTGATCTTAAGGGAACAAAGAGACAGCCTGGCTGTTTTTTACTATAAAAGATTCCTTCAGGTGGCCCTTCCCTTTTTTTGCTACTACTGCATTTATATCCTGCTCTCCTGCCAGTATTTCAATTCCGGCTTTATAAGCGGAATTATTAAGTCCTTAAAGGATATGGCGGCTGGCCCTATTGGCTGGGCACCCCATTTATGGGTGATCTATGTCATTTTGTCTCTGTATATCCTGGCTCCATTTTTCAGCATTCTTTTAAAGCATCTAAACGACTCCATGCTTCACGGACTGGCGGTTTTAATCCTTCTCTTCCGCTGTCTGGCGGTTTATCTGCCTGCTATGGGCCTTCCTATAAACTTTGAGCTTATGATCAGCCCATGGGAAGGGGTATTTTTACTTGGCTACTACTTTGCACACCCCATTTCCACGAAATACAGGAAAACCTGGTGGGGACTTGGCTTCGCAGCCTGCTTATTTACCGTCCTCTGTACTGCCCTGCGGCCTGATTACAAGGCCATCCTATTGGCAGAAGGCGCTCCTGCCATGATCCTCTTAGCAGCCTCGGTCTTTCTTATGCTCCGCTCCCTGGAAAGCCGGCTTCCAATGCCTGGGATCGTAATGAACTTCTTGATCCGGCACAGCTATTCCATCCTGCTGGTACACTGGGCCGTGCTCTATTTTGTCAGGGAACGGCTCCATAACGCCGGACTTGCTTTCGGAATGGCAGGCAGCACCCTGCTTTCCTTTCTTCTGGTTCTGGTTCTGTCAGCCGCAGCGGCATTTCTCTTTGACCAGACCGTAGTTCTTTGTGTCCAGACCCTTTTTAAACATCTGGTCCATCCATTAAGGAGCCGGTGAGTGTTACTCTTCCGGCTCCATTGTTCTATCTGCTGCTATGGGCCTTACCGTGATTCCGTTGATTTCCACATGCTCACTGATGCCGATGACGATGCATGGCCGGCCGTCGATCATCCGGTTTTCTACCAGATGGGTTTTATCAGGCGCTACCTTGATGCTCACATCTGTTGTCTTGATCTCAAAGCTTCTGGTATTAACCACATTGGAAGCGATAAAGGGAGGCACAGACGTTTCTTCGTTTTCGCTGTAACGCTGCTCAAACTCCTCAAGCTTCTCCTGGCTGGCTCCGTTGTTCTCCAACAGCCGTTTCATCTGATACTTGTCCAGGGTAAAGGGAGCCGGTTCATCCTTTGTTTCTTCAAGTATCTCATTTAAATTTTCGTGAAGGTTCTTAACCGTTTCAAAATCGCAGTTATCTCCCAGGGTTTCCTCCACAAGGGCCTGGAATGTTTCTTTCTGGCTCTTGGCTGACATAGGTATCACACAGCCAAGCAGCTCATCAATTAAGCGTTCCGGCATCTGCTCCGGGTTTTTGGTATAGTATAAAAGGCTGTGAATATCCGTATTCCGGTCGGTAAAGGCCGGGAATAAAAAGCCGGTATCAGGAGCCTCCACGATCCAGTCCCTGCTGCGGTTTTCGATTACGTTAGACTCGGAATTGTAACAAAGGCCCGCCTTTGACAGTTTTACCGGGCAGACGGAGCACTGGATGAATTCATAAACAAAATCAGAGGCATCATCCATTTCCAGGCCATCAGAGGATCTTGCTGGAATATCGTAGGCACAATGAATGAGGATGATGTAAAAATTCTCGCCGTAGTCGTAGCTTGCGATCACCTTATCATAAAATTCCTCGATCAGTGCATCATCCTTTAACTGGCTGTCCCGGAGTTTTAATAGAAAGTTCTGGGTTCCGCCCTCAGCTTCCGTATGTAGGGGAAATTCCATATTGACCATGTTCTTACCGATCGTCCCTGACAGGCCGCTTCTAAAGATGGTAAAATATTTAAACGCTTCTTCTTCCGGAAGGGATAAAAATGCCTCCTTAATCTCTGTTCTTTTGTTCTTTTCCGCGTCCACATAACAGCCACAGATACGGCTGATGGCACAGTTAGCAGGAGTAAAAAGTTTCTTTATTTCGTTAGCTTCTTTCTTATTCATTCTACGGCTTCTCCTATCCTAATGTAAAACTTCAGAATTAA